>ULYD01046302.1_pt1 | contig 19989 bp, 20 predicted proteins | sample 1961831 | NCBI WGS metagenome assembly ULYD01 (sample SAMEA4835854, study PRJEB28245) | human gut metagenome | biome: gut microbiome; material: fecal sample | place: Denmark | collected 2008 | reverse complement strand
GACACAGCGAGAGAAAGGGCGAAAACCTTTACAAAAATGTTCCTTTTGCAAAAGACCAGCAGATTTTTGAAAGCGGTGTAAAATACTTCAAGTAATTTATAACCGAATATTTTATATAAAAACTAAGGACATCCGTTTTTTCGGATGTCCTTGTTGTTTGTGCGGTGTCAAATTATATCGGTTATCGGTGACTGTTAAACTTGCATTTCTGCTGTTTTTAACATATAATAATGTAAACGGGTTATTATTTAAAGTAGAGTGAAAGGAGTTATTTATGAAAAAAGTAGATTATCTTGTAACGGCTAAATGTGAAGCTTTGTATGAATACGCAAATTCTGTTATGGCAAAGTATGAAGATTATCTTGATTCGGAATCGGCTTTGGATTGCATAAAAAATATTTATGACGATTTGTGTGATTATAACACTAAAATTTTACTCTGCGACAGTATTGAACGATATGAGTTATTACTAAAAAATATAAAGGAATTTGATTCAATAATTAAACACGTTTCAGATTCTGTAATGTCGGGTGTTTGATTATGAACTATTCGGAAGCTGAGTTCAATAGAGCATATGCGAGAATAATTCACAGAATTTGTAAGTCAAAATCACCTGATTTAGCCAAATACATATTGGAATCTTCAATTAAATTTGCTTATGCAAAATCAAGAATTGAGAAATTAAATAAATAACAAAAGCAGAGAATATCTATGTTGATGTTCTCTGCTTTTTAGTATATTTTTTGGGACGGCGACACGCAGACAATAGATGATTTACCGTAATCGGAAATGTTACGCTCGGGCATTTATAGCTTCGCATTTGTAAAACTGTCTGCACGAACGGGTGACGGCGACACGCCGTTAGTAAATGCCTTGTACGGTGACTTCGCCTGAATTGATAAGTTTGGTGGTTTTGTCGGGAAGCTCTGCAATAAGCTCGCCGTCAGGGTTTACTCCCACAGCTTTTGCGGTAACGGACTTTCCGTCTTTGGTGAATGTTATATCTCTGCCGACTGTTGCGCAAAGGCTTGTGTATTCCTTTAATGCGACAGGGGAAAGCTTTAAATCGTTTTTGATGAATTCCTCTTCAATGTGGTTAAGCACACAGGCAAAGAATTTGTTCTTGTCAAAATGACCGCCTGTTGCAAGATAAATTGAAGTTGCCTTTTCCTTTATGTCATCGGGGAAATCCTGAGTGTCGGCATTGATTCCGATGCCTGTAATTACATATTCTACGGCGTCAAATTCGGCACTCATTTCGGTTAGGATACCGACAAGCTTTTTCTTGCCGATGATGATATCGTTCGGCCATTTTATACGGCAGTCAAGTCCCGTGAATTCTCTGATTGCCTTGCAGACCGCAAGACCTGCAAGAGGGGTGATTGACGATACCTCTGACGGGGCAATCTTTGGTCTTAACAAAAACGAAAAGGTGATGCTGTCATCCTTTTTTGCTTTCCAAACTCTGCCGAGTCTGCCCTTGCCCTGAGTTTGTTCTCTGGCAACGGCAACCGTGCCGTTTTCGCAACCGTCTGCACCCAGCTTTTTGAGGTAATCGTTTGTTGAACCAACCTCGTCAAGGACGATGAGATTTTTGCCGATTACGGAGGTTTTCAGGTATTTTTCGATTGCAGGCTCGTTGAGGTGTGGGGGATAGGTAACAAGGCGGTATCCACGGTTTGTTACAGAGTCAATCTTGTAGCCCTGTTCCTTGAGATTGTTAATCGCTTTCCACACTGCCTGTCTTGACACACCAAGCTGTTCGGAAATTTCACTGCCCGAAACATAGCCGTCTGTTTTTGTTAAAAGTTCAATAATTTTCTTTTGCATAACATCACCGATTTTAAAATTTAATGTAAAAAATTACGGGCGATTCTAAACAAAATCGCCCGTTTTTGAATGTTAATTATTTACTTTTGTTTGCCGCAACAATTTTCTTGACTGCAATGCTTACTGCCGAACCGACAACAAAGCAAGCAATGATTTCAAGAATGCAGTTGATTGAAAGGGCAGGGATAACCACGGCTGTGATTACATTAAGTCCCATAACTTCGATACTGCCGAAAAGGATTGCCATAAAGCCAAGGAAGAAGGCTGTGTTCATAACAGGGCAGAGTATAGTAGCAATAAGGTCGTTAAGATTGAACTTGCCTACAGTTTTACCTTCAAACACCTTGCCCAGACCTTTTGCGATAAGTCCTGTGAACCAACCCATAAGAGCTCGTGCAACAACACAAATGATAAAGGTGTAAAACCAGTTGATTGAAAGCATTGCCGTGCCGAATGCGTCCATACCAAAGCATTGTACAAAGCTTGTGATACCAAAGAGTGTGCCGAGAATCAATCCTGCTGTAGGACCGAGAACGGTTGCACCGATTGCAATCGGAATGCAAAGGAATGAAATGGAAAGCGCACCGATCTTCAGATATCCGAGCGGTGTGAGCGCCATTACAAGCGTCAATGCGATAAGCACTGCAAGAATAACCATTCTTTGCACCTTTGAAAAGTTTCCTGTCTTGTTCATAAAAAATTCCTCCTGCTGTTTCCCTGCTCATTTTCCGCAGGTGAAACGCAAATAATATTTACAAGGGGAGAACCCCGTTGCATCAAATTAATAATTCAAAAACAAGTTTTATATTAAATTGTCTTTATTTTTTATTTCTCTCGTAAATAATTTTGAGTCCGTCAAGAATAATATTCTCATCAAAGATAATATCGTGACGGCAGTTTTTGATTGCAAGCGGAGCAAGACCGCCTGTTGCAATAACCTTGCATTCTGTCTTGCATTCCTCGTTAAACATATCAACCATTCCGTCAAGCATACAGGCTGTTCCGAACATAATTCCCGAACGAATGCAGTCGGATGTGTTTGACGAAATTACCTTCTTTGGAGCTTTCATATCAACCGATGAAAGCAATGCGCCGTGATTTGTGAGTGCGTCAAGCGAAATTCCCATACCGGGGGCAATTGCACCGCCGTGATATGCGTTGCTTGCGTCAACATAGACAATTGCGGTTGCAGTTCCCATAAAAATCATAATGAGAGGACCGCCGTATTTTTCACACGCTCCCACACAGCCCGCAACGATATCTGCACCCAAGGTTTCGGGATGTTCTATCTTGATGTCAAGACCTGTCTTGAGTCCCGGACCGATGAGCAGACTTTTTTTGCCTGTAACGGTCATAATCGCACTTCTGAGGTTATATGTAAATTTCGGAACAACAGAGCTTATAATAGCGCCGTCAATGCTTTTTGCGTCGATGTTGTAAATCTGCAAAAATGTGAAAAGTTCAACTGCAAGCTCGTCGCTTGTTTTGTTTTCATCGGTTGAAAAACGGAGTTTGAATTTTAAATTATCTCCGTCAAAAATGCCGAGCTTGACATTGGTGTTTCCGACATCGGCTGCAAGCAGCATTGCTGTTCCCTCCAAACGGTTTTTATAAATATGCTTTTACAAAAGTTTAGATTTAATCGTATTTTACTTTGCTTATTATATCATAAAAAATTATTTCTTCAAGGGCGAATTTAAGGAATTTATCCGATTTTTGGAAAATCCGAAAAAATTGTTGAAATTTGCGTTGGATTGTGTATAATTAAAATAGGTGTGTATAACACGGTCATGTATTACGCAAAATTCTGAAAGGAATGGTTTATTAAATGGACAGTTCAGAAATCAAGCAGCTCCGAATTCTTGCCGCAAGGTCAAGAATGGGCGCAATTCTCGGCACTTACCACGCCAAATCAGGTCATCCCGGCGGATCGCTTTCGGCAGCAGATATTTTCACATATCTCTACTTTAAGGAAATGAATGTTGATCCTAAAAATCCCGATATGCAGGACAGAGATCGTTTTGTTCTTTCAAAAGGTCACTGCTGTCCGGCTCTTTATGCAACACTTGCACTCAAGGGCTTTTTTGAATGGGACGAGCTTACAAAGCTCCGTCATGTAGGCGCTATGCTTCAGGGACATCCCGATATGAAGGGTACTCCCGGTATTGATATGAGTACAGGCTCACTCGGTCAGGGCATTTCGGCTGCCTGCGGTATGGCACTTGCGGCTAAGCTTGATAACAAGAGCTATCGCACATATACAGTTCTCGGTGACGGTGAAGTTGAAGAAGGTCAGGTTTGGGAGGCTGCAATGTTTGCCGCTCACAACAAGCTTGACAATCTCGTTGTAATTGTTGACCAGAACGGACTTCAGATTGACGGTACTGTTGAAGAGGTTGCAGGCATTGAGCCTCTTGATAAAAAGTTTGAAAGCTTTGGCTTTGAAGTAATCAAAATTGACGGTCACGACTTCAATCAGATTGAATCGGCTCTCGAAAAGGCTAAGACAGTAAAGGGCAAGCCTACCGCAATTCTTGCCAAGACAATCAAGGGCAAGGGCGTTTCATTTATGGAAAATCAGGTTGGCTGGCACGGCACTGCTCCCAACAAGGAACAGTATGAACAGGCTACTGCCGAGCTTCAGGCTGAAATTGACAGATTGGAGGGCAACTGCTGATGGCACAGGTAATTAAAAAGGCTACAAGAGAAAGCTTTGGCATGGCTCTTTGTGAGCTTGCAAAGACAAATAAGGACATTATTGTTTTTGATGCAGACCTCGCAGCTGCTACAAAGACAGGAATTTTTAAAAAAGAGTTTCCCGAAAGATTTTTTGACTGCGGTATTGCCGAGGGCAATATGGTAGGCGTTGCGGCAGGTATGGCAGCGGCAGGCAAAATTCCGGTTGCCGCATCATTTGCAATGTTTGCAACAGGCAGAGCATTTGAGCAGATTCGCAACTCGGTTGCTTACCCTCATCTTAATGTTAAAATTGCCGGCAGCCACGCAGGTATTTCAACAGGTGAAGACGGTGCTACTCATCAGTGCCTTGAAGATATCGGTATTATGCGTACAATTCCGGGTATGGTTGTCCTTAACCCTGCCGATCACTACGAAATGATGGCCGCTACAAAGGCTGCAATTGAGTACAACGGTCCTGTTTATATCCGTCTCGGCAGACTTGCTGTTGACAGCTTTAATGATCCCGATACCTATACATTTGAGCTCGGCAAGGGTATTACTCTCCATGAGGGCAACGATGTGGCTGTTATTGCAACAGGACTTGTTGTAAACGAGGCTTTAAAGGCTGTTAAGGAACTTGAGACTGAGGGTATCAACGCTCGTCTTATCAATATTCACACAATAAAGCCTATCGACAGAGATATCATCATTAAGGCTGCAAAGGAAACAGGCAGAATCATCACCGTTGAGGAACACAATGTTATCGGTGGTCTCGGTGACGCTGTTTGTGATGTTGTAAGTGCAGAGTGTCCTGTTAAGGTTACAAAGATCGGTGTGAACGATCGTTTCGGTTACAGCGGTCCTGCTCTTGAGCTTCTTGACAAGTTCGGTCTGACACAGCCTCACATTGCAAAGGTTATCAGAGATGTTGTTAAAGAGGACAAATAATTTCTGAATTAATTTAATAATTGCAAAATATTAACGGTCGGTTTGTTCAAGCCGACCGTTTTTGTATGTACCGTTCAATTGAATAAAAAGCAAAGGGCGGATATCGCAAAAAACGGCAGCCGCCCTTTTTATATTAAAACATCCTCAGCAATAAGCCGAATGGGGCTTTAGTCAGCGTGCTTTATCAGCAGCCGCAGCCACAGCTGTTGTTGTCACAACCACAGCCGCCGTTGTTTCCGCCGCAACAGCAGAGAACGATGATAAGAAGAATAATCCATGAGCAGCAACCGTTGCCGTTACCAAAGTTACACATACGCTTACCTCCTTTCGTTTACACTACATATTATTGCAAAAGGAGAAATGTGTGACATCAAAAAATGACGGCTGCGAAAACATTCGTAACCGTCATCAATTGTAATGATTTAATTAAACATTGAATCTGAAAAGAACGACATCGCCGTCTTTCATAACATAGTCCTTGCCTTCACTGCGGACAAGACCTTTTTCTTTTGCGGCTGTCATACTTCCGCAGGCGATAAGGTCGTCATATGCGATAACCTCGGCTCTGATAAATCCACGCTCAAAATCCGAGTGAATTTTGCCCGCTGCCTGAGGTGCTTTTGTTCCTTTTTTGATTGTCCATGCACGAACCTCCTGTTTGCCGGCTGTAAGGTAGGAGATAAGTCCGAGAAGTGCATAGCATTCCTTGATAAGTCTGTCAAGACCGCTTTCCTCAAGTCCCATATCGGCAAGAAACATTTCCTTTTCTTCCTTGTCCATTTCAACGATTTCTTCCTCAATCTGAGCACAGATTGGAAGAACGCCGGCGTGTTCCTCGGCGGCAATCTTCTGAACAGCCTTGTAGCCCTCGTTTGAGTCGATACCGTTTGAGAAATCCTCGTCACTCATATTTGCGGCATAGATAACAGGCTTGTTTGTGAGAAGCGCAACCTCTGAAAGAATTGCCTTTTCGTCATCGTCACATTCAACACTTCTTGCAGGCTTGCCCTCGTTGAGTGCGGCAAGAACTCTTTCAAAAAGGTCGATGTCTTTCTGATACTTTTTATCGCCCTTGAGCATTTTCTTTGTTTTGTCAATTCTGCGTTCGAGCATTTCAACATCGGAGAGAATAAGCTCAAGATTAATTGTTTCAATGTCACGGGCAGGGTTGATGTTGCCTTCAACATGGATAATGTCATCGTTTTCAAAGCAACGGACAACATGAACGATAGCGTCACATTCACGGATGTTTGAAAGGAACTTGTTGCCGAGTCCCTCGCCCTTTGACGCACCCTTTACAAGACCTGCAATATCTACAAATTCAATTGATGCAGGAGTATATTTGTCAGGATCATACATTTCCGCAAGTTTATCAAGTCTTTTGTCCGGAACTGCAACAACGCCGATATTCGGCTCAATTGTGCAGAAAGGATAGTTTGCACTCTGAGCACCTGCGTCTGTAATTGCGTTAAAAAGAGTACTTTTGCCGACATTTGGAAGTCCGACGATTCCGAGTTTCATTTATTTTCACCTCAAATAATATTCGGGCAATGCTTGCCTATTTTCACTGAATATTGTATTATTATATCGTATGGGTACTTACTCTGTCAATTCACAGACGAGTAATGCACACTTTGTTAAGTATATCACATAAAATTGCTTTAAACAATAAGAAAGGAAATTTTTATGAGCGAAATAAATACATATTCTGTAACAATTAAGGTCGAAGAAGAAAATCTTGCCGTTTCAATGGGCAGCGGCAGTCTTTGCGTGCTTGCAACTCCGTGCGTTGTGGCTCTTATGGAAAATGCCGCCGCAGCTCTTGCAGACAAGGTTCTTGACAACGATGAGCTTACAACTGTCGGCACGATGATTTCAATTGAACACACAAGCCCTACTCCTCTCGGTGCTGAGGTTACGGCAACAGCCGTTCTCAAAAGCGTTGACGGCAGAATGTTTAATTTTGAAGTTTTTGCCGAAGATAAAAAGGGTGAAATTGCAAGAGGTACTCACACAAGAGTAAGCGTAAAATCAGAAAAATTCCAGATGAAGGCGGACAGCAAGTTTGATGAATAAGTACAAATATTATCTGTTTGACCTTGACGGCACAATCAGCGAGAGCGCATTGGGCATAAGAGAGTCACTTGAAAACGCAATTAAAAGTATGGGCAAGCCGTTACCGAATCTTGACGATTACACATTGTACATCGGACCGCCGTTGCTCGATACATTCCGCAATATCTGCCATTTCAATGAGGAAGAATCGGCAAGAGGCGTTGAGATTTATCGTGAATACTACAACACCAAGGGCAAGCTTGTGAACAAGCTTTATGACGGCATTGACAGGGTTCTTGCAGAGCTTAAAAGCAGCGGTGCAAAGCTTGCCGTGTGTTCGTCAAAGTATGAAAAGTTTGCCGAAGAAATTACAGACCTTCTCGGTGTGCATGATATGTTTGACGCAATCTGCGGTTCAACACTTGACGGCAGTCGAAAAGATAAAAAAGACCTTATTCCGTATGCAGTTGAAAGACTTGGCGGCAGCCTTGAAAATGACAGAGAAAATATCGTCATGATAGGTGACACTTGGTTTGACACAAAGGGCGCAAGACTTTGCGGTGTTGATTTTGTCGGTGTTGAATATGGCTACGGCGACCTTGAAAGCATGAAAAAAGAGGGCGGCAGGGTGTTTGTGAAAACCACGGCTGAACTCTTGGATGTTCTTACAAAGTAAATAATTTGAAATCGGACAAACGGAATTATCCGAAGATTTTTCGCATACATTTTATCAGAGAATAAAATGTGCGGAGGATTTAAAATGTTCGTTTTCAATTTTAAAATCAAGGCTAAAAAAACAGTAATTTTGGCGGCGGTGCTGTCCGTAACAGCGGCAATAATATGTACAGCCGTCACGGTTGCAATAAATTCACGGTTGCCCGATACAGCCGTAAGTGACAAAACAGGGGAATATTCTCTTGTACTTAATGACGGTGAGGAGAAAAAATTCCTTGAACAGTTCGGAGTTGAAACCGCCGACGCAAAGCCTGAGAAAAGGTCGGTTGTAATTCCGTCGGATTTTAATAAATATTATGAGGAATACAACGAACTACAGAAGAAAATCGGACTTGACCTCGCAAAATTTAAAGGCAAAGAGGTTACGGAGATTACAGTTCCCCTGGAAAAGCCAAAGGATAACAATGCCGTTTTGCTTGTTTACAAAAACAGGGTAATCGGCGGACACATTACAAACGGAGAATACGGCAGTAAAAATCTGCCGCTTGTTGATTAAGATGGAAAGACTCGATAAAATTATTTCGTCACAAAGAGCCGATGGCAGAAAAGAGGTTCAAAAGCTCATAAAAAGCGGTGCGGTTCTTGTGAACGGAAAAATCTGTAAAAAGCCTGATACAAAGGTTGACCCCGACAAGGATGAAATTGTTGTGGACGGACAGGCTTTGAATTACAGCAAATACATATATATAATGATGAACAAGCCTGCAGGAGTTGTGTCGGCAACCGAGGACAGGCAGTTTAAGACTGTTATTGATATTATCCCCGAAGATATGAAACGAAAGGGACTTTTTCCCGTCGGCAGACTTGACCGTGATACGGAGGGACTGCTTCTTATTACAGATGACGGTGACTTTGCGCACAGCATTACCTCGCCTAAAAAGCATGTGGACAAGAAGTATGTTGCAAAGCTTGACGGAGAAATCACAGAAGATACCGTAAAGGCTTTTTCTGACGGAATTGAGTTCTCTGACGGTACGAAGTGTCGCAGTGCCGTGCTTGAATGTGACGAAAATGATAAAAAAACAGGAATTGTCACAATTTGTGAGGGTAAATATCATCAGGTTAAAAAAATGTTTTTGTGTTGTGGATTAAAAGTTGTGCATCTTCAACGAATTTCAATAGGCGGTTTGTATCTTGATAGCAATTTGCACATAGGCGAGTGCAAATTGTTAACGGATTTGGATAAAAAGTCGGTTTTTATCGGCAATATACACTAAAAAATGCATCTGAATTTTATCCTGTGTCGGTTTTAAATAAAATAATGCATATATCTTTGGTCAATTTCGGTATGGTCAAATTGTGCGAAAAGTGGTATATTAATGTATGTAATAAAGCTAAGGACTTTATCGTTATCGACTAATTGGAGGTTTATACACAATGGCAAATGTTTCATTAAGACATGTTTACAAGATTTATGACGGCGGTGTAACTGCTGTTACAGACTTCAATCTTGAAATTGCCGACAAAGAATTCATCATTCTCGTTGGCCCTTCAGGTTGCGGTAAATCAACAACCCTCAGAATGATTGCAGGTCTTGAGGATATTTCAAAGGGTGAGCTTTACATCGGCGATACACTCGCAAACGATGTTGCTCCTAAGGACAGAGATATCGCAATGGTATTCCAGAACTATGCTCTTTATCCTCATATGACTGTATATGATAATATGGCATTCGGTCTTAAACTCCGTAAGTTCTCTAAGGAAGAGATTAAGAGAAGAGTTGAAGAGGCTGCAAGAATCCTTGGTATCGAGCAGTATCTTGACAGAAAGCCAAAGGCTCTTTCAGGCGGTCAGAGACAGCGTGTTGCTCTCGGTCGTGCTATCGTTCGTAACCCGAAGGTATTCCTTCTTGACGAACCGCTTTCAAACCTTGATGCTAAGCTCCGTGCTCAGATGAGAACAGAGATTTCAAAAATTTATCAGCGTCTCGGCACAACATTTATCTATGTAACCCATGACCAGACAGAGGCTATGACAATGGGTACAAGAATTGTTGTTATGAAAGACGGTTTCATTCAGCAGGTTGATACTCCTCAGCATCTTTATGATATGCCTTGCAATATGTTTGTTGCCGGATTTATCGGTTCACCCCAGATGAACTTCATTAACGCTGTTCTCTCTAAGAACGGCGGCAAGTATACTCTTGATTTTGACAAGTATCATGTTCCTGTTCCGGAGTCAAAGGTCAATGCTGACCTCGACAACTATGTTGGCAAGGAAGTTGTTTTGGGCATCCGTCCTGAGCATGTTCACGATGAGCCTGAAGAAATTGCTAAGGCTGAGTGTCTTCTCAAAGCCAATGTTGATGTTACCGAGCTTATGGGCGCTGAAATTTATCTCTATGTAAATATCAACGGTACACCTATCACAGCTCGTGTTGAACCTACTTCAACAGCTAAGCCGGGCGACGAAATTGAGATTGCTTTCGACCTCAGCAAGATTCACATCTTTGATAAGGATACTGAGAAAACAATCACAAACTGATTATAATTTAATTTGTATTTTACGGCGGAGCGTTATGCTCCGCCGTCTTTGCGTTTGCAGAAAGAAAACGATTGTTGCCGTAAGCGCAATAATTTTCAAAACCCATTTGCGTTTAAATTTTATAATTGATTAACCGTGATGAATAGATGTTTTTCGTATTTTGTCACAAAACCAACACAATGTTGTGATATATTAAAAAACAAATAAGACTTTGTAACAATTGTTTAATTTTGCTTTCAAAACTGTAACTTGTTGCTGATTATGCAAATTCTCTAAAAAAATTCAAGAAAAATTGTAAATAGAGGTTGATTTTTTTCTCGTTTTTGTGTAATATGTATATGAGACAGATTGTATTTTATTGAACTCTTTTACAATCACAATATATAACTGCGGAGAAAACGAGGTAAAAATTTATGTCAAACAGATTATTTCAAGGTATTGTACACCAGATGAAAGACGCAATCGACAGAACGATTGGCGTAATTGACGAGACTTCGGTTGTTATTGCCTGCTCCGAGCTTGGAAAAATCGGCGAGGTAAACGAGAGCGTTAATTCCGAAACACTCAGCTCAACAGCACCGTTTGTTGTGAACGGATATACATACAGATCTTTCGGCAGCAATGCAAAGTATGATTATGCAGTATTTGTTCAGGGTACCGATGAGTATGCTCAGAAGTACGCTCAGCTTTTGTCGGTTTCTTTTGCAAGCATCAAGCAGTATTATGACGAAAAGTATGATCGTTCAAACTTTATTAAGAATGTTATTCTTGACAACATTCTTCCGGGTGACATTTACCTTAAAGCAAGAGAGCTTCACTTTAACAGCGAGGTTTCCCGTGTGTGTCTGCTTATTAAAATTGTTTCAAAAACAGATGTTTCCGCTTATGATATAGTTCAGAATCTTTTCCCGGACAAGTCAAAGGACTTTGTTATAAACATTAACGAGGTTGAAATTGCACTTGTTAAGGAAATTAAACCCGACACAGAGAGCCGTGACCTTGAAAAGCTTGCAAGCTCGATTTCAGACACACTTTCGAGCGAGTTCTACACACACTGTGTTGTCGGCATCGGCACAACGGTTACAGGCATCAAGGATCTTGCAAGAAGCTTTAAGGAGGCTCAGTCGGCTCTTGAGGTTGCAAAGGTATTTGACACAGACCGTACAATCGTAAGCTATGATAACCTCGGCATTGCCCGTCTTATCTATCAGCTTCCCACAACATTGTGTGAAATGTTCCTCAAAGAAGTTTTCAAGCGTGGTTCAATTGAGAGCCTTGATCAGGAAACTCTCTTTACAATCCAGCGTTTCTTTGAAAACAACCTCAATGTTTCCGAAACATCAAGAAAGCTTTTTGTACACAGAAACACTCTTGTGTACAGACTTGAAAAAATTAAAAAGCTCACAGGTCTTGACCTCCGTGAGTTTGAGGACGCAATCGTGTTCAAGGTAGCTCTTATGGTTAAGAAATACCTCAACGCAAGTCCTACAAAATACTGATTTGGTTAAAGTGTGCCCGAGCACAGTGTCTTGCTGTGCTCTGGGCGTTTTGACTTTTTATGAGTATTTGTACAATAACTACAAAACAAAGGTGACTTTATGATTGATTTTATAAATGTGTCTAAAACATACCCTAATGGCACTCATGCTCTCTACGGTATTACGCTGAGTATTGATAAGGGCGAGTTTGTATTTATTGTCGGTGCATCGGGCGCAGGCAAGAGTACATTTCTTAAACTCATTATGCATGAGGAAACTCCGACATCGGGCAAAATCGTTATCAACGACACTGATGTTACAAAGCTGAGAAGGAGCAAGGTTCCTTATATGCGCCGTCATATGGGCATTGTTTTTCAGGATTTCAGACTTATTGACAAGATGAATGTTTTCGACAATGTTGCGTTTGCGATGCGTGCTGTCGGAAAACCTTCGGCAGTAATTAAAAAGCGTGTTCCGTATGTGCTTGAGCTTGTCGGTCTTAAAGATAAGATGAAAAACAGGCCGAGTGAACTCTCGGGCGGTGAGCAACAGCGTGTAAGCCTTGCAAGAGCCCTTGTGAATAACCCCGAAATTATTATTGCCGATGAGCCGACAGGTAATGTTGACCCCGAGATGTCACACGAAATCATTGAGCTTCTCAATGAAATTAACGCAACAGGCACAACCGTTATTGTTGTAACGCATGAACATGACCTTGTTCGTGAGTTTGACAGACGAGTTGTTGTTCTTGACCACGGAAAAATTAAGAGCGACACCAAGGATTTGTTTGTTAAAGATGACTATACTGACGATTACGGTGATAACAGCGGTGAAGAAGAAAATACACCGGATTATCCCGATAATGCAGTGGTTGTTCCGGAATAATGCGTTTGCGCAAATAGGATTTTGAAAGGATTTTTGATATGACCGGATTTGGTTATTTAGCAAAAGAAGGTTTCAAAAATGTGTGGAACAACCGTATTATGAGTATCGCTTCTGTCTGCGTACTTATAAGCTGTCTTGTTCTCACAGGTGCGGCGGCACTTTTTTCGATGAATGTTGACAATGTTGTTGAATCTGTCGGCAAGTCAAACGAAACCTCAGTTTATGTTAAAGACGGATATTCACAGCTTGAGGCTGTTTATGTAGGAAAAGAAATTGAAAAGCTTGACAATGTTGAGTCGGCAACCTTTCTTTCAAAGGAAGATGCGATAAAGCAGTATAAATCTACTCTCGGTGATGATCTTTTTGCCGAGATGCAGGGCAGAAACAAACTCCCCGATTCTTTCATTGTAGTTATGAAGGACTTGTCGAAATATGACGATACTGTTGCTCAGATTAAAAAAATTGACGGTGTTGACAGCATAAGCAACCACCGTGAGCTTGCAAAGAAGCTTACGGACATCAGCAATCTTGTCAATATGATTTGTATTGCGGTTGTTTGTGCGCTGACAATCATTTCAATTTTCATCATTGCCAACACAATTCGTGCAACAATGTATTCACGAAGATTTGAAATCAGCATTATGAAATCGGTTGGTGCAACGAACTCGTTTGTCCGCTGGCCGTTTCTTATTGAAGGTATGATAATCGGACTTATTTCCGCAATTGTTTCAACAGGCGCAATTGCAATCCTCTATGAGACTGCACAGGCTCTTGTTTATCAGATTGTTCCGATTGATTTCATTCCGATTAACAATGTCATCTGGATTACAGGCGGCTTGTTTGCAATTGCAGGTATTGTTATCGGCTTCTTCGGCAGCTTTATTTCAATCAGAAAATACCTTAAAATGGAAGGTAACGAAATACTCGGTTGGTAATCCCGACAGAAATCTTAAAGGAGGAGATTACAATGAACAAATTAAAAAGAATTTTATGTGCAATGCTCTGCGTATGCATGATTTCAATTCCAATGGCAATACCGACTACTGTTTCTGCTGAGGACAGCATCTCAGACCTTGAACAACAGCTTCAGCAGCTTGAACAGGAAAACGAAAAGTATCAGAAGATTCTTGATGATACAAAGTCTGACATCGCAGAAAAGGAAGAGTACAAGAGCGCCCTTGTAAGCAAGGTTCAGGTTCTTGATGAAAAAATTGCAGTAACCCGTGAGAAAATTTCAAGCCTTAACGATGATATTAAGGAAAAGCAGGACGCTTATGACAAGGGACTTTCGGAAGTTGAGGATCAGTTTGACGCACTTGCAAACAGACTCAGAATTCTCTATATGTCAGGCAATGCAACCGACCTTGAAATCATTTTCGGTGCAAAGGATTTTTCTGACCTTATTGATAAGATGGAGCTTGTAAAGAGCCTTGCAAACAGCGACAAGGAGCTTATCAGCGAAATCCAGACAAAGCTGGACGAGCTCAGCACCAAGAAGAAATCCCTTGAGGCTGACAAGAAAGACCTTGAAACTCAGCAGGCGTCATTGAAGTCGGATCAGGACGAGTTTAATAAACTCATTTCCGATAATGACGAGATTCTTAAAAATCTTTACGCATCAAATTCCGAGGCGCAGAATTCCCTGGAAAGTGCGGCTTTGCAGAGTGATGAGATTGAAGCTAAAATCAGCCAGTACTATGCCGCTCAAAAGGCTGCTGCGGAACACGCTGCTCAGGCTTCACAGAGCTCAAGCTCAAGCGGTTCATCAAGCAGCTCTTCAAGCAGTTCATCAAGCGGCTCAAGCAGTTCAGGTTCATCAAGCTCAGGTTCATCATCTGTAATTGTTCCGTCGGGTTCGGGCTTTGCATGGCCTACACCGGGCTTTGTAAGCCGTTCATCTGAATGGTTTGAGGACAGAGAAGTTTATAACCACGGCGGAATTGATATTGCCGGCGCAGGCATCATGGGAACTCCTGTTGTTGCGGCTGCCGACGGTACTGTTGTTGCAACCAACAGCAGTTGTACACACAACTGGGGCAAGAGCTACAGCTGCGGCTGCGGCGGCGGTTATGGTAACTATGTAATGATCAGCCACGCGGGCGGTAAGATGACAGTTTACGGTCACCTTACAAGTCTTACAGTAAGTTCAGGTCAGTCTGTTTCTAGAGGACAGGTTATCGGCTATGTCGGTTCAACAGGTAACTCAACAGGACCTCACCTCCACTACGAATGCCGTCTTAACGGTGTAAGATACAACCCGATGTCTGAGTATCCGTACATGTGATAATTTCTTTGATACATACACAATTTGATAATTAATTTAAAAGCCTTCGCATATACTTAAATAAGTAAATATGCGGAGGTTTTTGTTTTGATTACTTCATTGAATGTTGTGTTTCCCGAAAAATGCGGGAAAATAAGGGGATTTTTTAACAGGCTGAGAGGGGACAAGGTGTGCGTTGAAATCAAAAGGGCAAGGGGCGTAAGCGTAAAACAGCTTACATACATCTGTCGCAGACAAAAGGTCAATCTCAATAAAATTGACAGGGCAATCGGCAATCAGCGTACAAGACTTTTGTGTTGCGAAGAAATGACTTTCCCAAATGACAGCGGTTACAAGCGTTTTTACTCGCCGTTTTTTTCGGCAAGACTTTGTACAAATATGGCGCTTTATGCCCTCAGCAAATTTGATACTCCCGAAAGGCTGACGGTCGGAATTTATGATCCCGACGCTCAATGCACCGACCTTGTTTCATTTGTGTTGAAATATACGGGCAATGTCTGTATTATCACAGACAACGAAGATGTGTTCTATGATGAGCTGAATACCATTGCCGAAGAAACAGGTGCGTGTGCCGTTGTTACTCACCACCGTGAACAGCTTTCAAATTGTGACCTTGTCATTGCACCGTTTGAAATTGAAGAAAATCTGCCTGTAAGAAATGATGCGGTCATCCTCACAAACGGCAGACCTAAGGAAAATATAAAGGGCTTTGTGTATTTTCGCTATTGCTTTAAAATGCCGAACGGTTTCGCACTTTTGCGGCCTGAGGGATTGTCGGAGGAATACTTCTGCTCAGCACTCTACACACTCGGTTCACAGTACGAACTCGGTTCAATTGTTCCCGATTTGTGCCGTAATGATACAGAGGCGCAGACAGTGAAATCTCTTTGCAGTTATCTTGCCCGTTTTGCTTGACAATCGGTGTGAAAAAAATTATAATAAATCTATATGCAGTTTTTTGCTGATATGAAAGAATTTTATACCGTATGCACGCTTGTGCAGGTGCGGTATTAACTGAAAGGAACGATATAAAATGGCAGCTAAACCAACAATGCTTACTGCGGAAGGTCTTAAAAATCTTGAAGAGGAACTTGCAGAATTAAAAAATGTCAAGCGTAAAGAAATTGCAGAGAAAATCAAGGTAGCCCGTTCCTACGGCGACTTGTCCGAGAACAGTGAATATGATGATGCAAAGAACGAGCAGGCTATTATGGAGGCAAGAATCGCTACTATCGAGTCTATCCTCAAAACTGCTCAGATTATTGATGAGTCCGAAACATCTAACGATAAGGTACACCTCACTTCGGTTGTTACAATCGAAATGGTTGGCACAGACAGACAGATGACATACAAAATCGTTGGTTCGGGTTCTAACGAAACAAATCCCGCACAGGGCAAAATTTCAGACGAATCACCTGTCGGCAAGGCTCTTATGGACAGATGTGTTGGTGATGTTGTTGAGGTTGAAACTCCCGGCGGCGTAAAGGCATTTAAGATTCTTGAAATCTCAAAGTAATTTGTTTATCTATTGAATTTTAGCTGACGGATTCTGCTTTTGCAATCCGTCAGATTTATTGATGTTGAAAAGAGAGGAATGATTGGAAATGAGTCAGAAGCCACAGCAGACCGGCACAAGCGATGTTATCAAGGTCAGATACGAAAAGCTTGACGCCCTCAAAAAAGCAGGCAGAGATCCGTTTGTAATTACAACAAGTGCCCGTGATGTTCTCACGGAAACAATTAAAAACAATTTTGAAGAGTACGAAAACAAAGACGTATGCGTTGCAGGCCGTTTGCTTTCAAAAAGAGGCAAGGGCAAGGTTTCGTTTATGGACCTTTGGGATCGTTCGGGCAAAATCCAGATTTTTGCAAAATTTGACGATCTCGGTGAAGAAGAATACAGTTTCCTTAAAAAGTGGGATATCGGTGATATCGTTGAAGTAAAGGGCTTTGTTTTCAAAACGCAAATGGGCGAAATTTCTGTTCATGCAAAAGAGGTTAAGCTCCTTTCCAAATCACTCAAACCCCTCCCCGAAAAGTATCACGGTCTTACAAATACAGACCTTCGTTACCGTCAGCGTTATGTTGACCTTATTATGAATCCCGAGGTAAAGGATACCTTTGTAAAGCGTTCAAAAATTATCGGCAGTATCCGCCGTTACCTTGACAATCAGGGCTTTATGGAGGTTGAAACTCCAATGCTCGTTGCAAACGCAGGCGGTGCGTCGGCTCGTCCGTTCCTTACTCACTTCAACGCTCTTGACGAGGATTTAAAGCTCAGAATTTCTCTTGAACTTTACCTCAAAAGACTTATCGTAGGCGGACTTGAAAAGGTTTACGAAATCGGCAGAGTATTCCGTAACGAGGGTGTTGACACCCGTCATAACCCTGAGTTTACTCTTATGGAGCTTTATCAGGCATATACCGACTACAACGGTATGATGGATCTTACCGAAAACCTCTATCGCCATGTTGCACAGGAGGTTCTCGGCACAACAACAATCACATACAACGGCATTGAAATGGATCTTGGCAAGCCGTTTGAGAGAATTACAATGCTTGACGCTGTTAAAAAGTATTCAGGTGTTGATTTCAACGAAATTCATTCTGATGAAGAGGCTAAGGCAATTGCTAAGGAAAAGGGTGTTGAGTTTGAAGAACGCCACAAGAAGGGCGACATCCTCAACCTTTTCTTTGAAGAATTTGCAGAAGAGCATATGATTCAGCCTACTTTCGTTATGGATCATCCGATTGAGATTTCTCCGCTTACAAAGAAGAAACCCGAAAATCCCGATTATGTTGAGAGATTCGAGTTCTTTATGAACGGCTGGGAAATGGCTAATGCATATTCAGAGCTTAACGATCCGATTGACCAGAGAGAGCGTTTTAAGGCTCAGGAGGCACTTCTCGCACAGGGCGATGATGAGGCTAACACAACCGATGAGGATTTCCTCAATGCACTTGAAATCGGTATGCCTCCGACAGGCGGTATCGGCTTTGGTATCGACAGAATGTGTATGCTCCTCACAGATTCAGCCGCAATCCGTGATGTTCTCCTCTTCCCGACAATGAAGAGCTTGGATTCCGACAAGAAGCCGTCGGGTATTCCGAAAACCAAGGATGCTGTTGTTGAAGAAAAGATTGACTTCTCAAAGGTAAAAGTTGAGCCTTTGTTTGAAGAATATGTTGATTTTGAAACATTCTCAAAGTCAGATTTCCGTGCAGTAAAGGTCAAGGCTTGCGAGGCTGTTAAGAAGTCGAAGAAGCTTTTACAGTTCACTCTTGATGACGGCACAGGCACAGACCGCACAATTTTAAGCGGTATTCACGCTTATTATGAGCCTGAAGAGCTGGTTGGAAAGACTCTTATCGCTATCACAAATCTTCCGCCGAGAGCAATGATGGGCATTGACTCCTGCGGTATGCTCCTCAGTGCAGTTCATGAAGAAGAAGGCGAAGAAAAGCTCCACCTCCTCATGGTCGATAACCATATCCCCGCAGGTGCAAAGCTCTATTAAGATGATGTAAAAATGTACCGTTTACAAAATAGATTGATGCAGAAATCGGTGCAAGCAAGGAAAAATCGCATAATTTTCAAGATATATGGGCAGTTCCAATCGGGATTGCCCATTTTAAGAAAGAAAAAGACAAATCGGAATTTGTGGAGGAGAAAATTGTGAATGAATTAAGAAAAGAAATTGCAATTCAGCAGAAAAAAGGATTACCGTTTATCATGACATCAGTGATTATATGGCTGCTGATATTGCTTGTATCAATTTTGGATATCAATATGAATATGAAAAATTTATTGGTATTTTGCTGTTCATGCCCATTATTACCGCTGTCCTGGATAATTGGTAAACTAATAAAGGTGGATATCTTTTCAAAAGAAAACCCGTTAGGACAGTTAGGCTTCATTTTTACCTTAAATCAAATGATTTATTTATTAATCGTTATGTGGGTGTTTAGTGCGGTTCCGGAAAAGATGATTATGGTATACGCCATGGTGTTTGGAGCACATTTGTTTCCATATTCATGGTTGTATAAATCAAAGGGATATACAGTTGTTGCAATTTCAATTCCGGTTATTTCCTTGATTTTAGGATGCACATTAAATGGCACGACGGTTGCTGCTGCTGCATGTATTATTGAAGTAGTATTTGCTTGTGTATTACATATGGAATTAAAGAAAATGGCAGATAACTAAAAGGCAAATTCCAGTTTGTAGGGATGACATGAAAAATGAAGTTTAAGGAACAGAGCTTTACCATGTTTGCCTATACAAATTATAGGACAATTCAAGGTTGTTACAGGCTCGAACCACTAGATTTTAAGGGAAAAGGTGCGTTCCACTATTCCCTTGTATAATAGAGGTTGAGTATGTTTTTCGTTGAACAACCGTGCCACATCGAGACCGTAGTCTTGATGTCAAGGAAATAAGCAAACGGCTTAAAAAACGGCTTGTTTGCTGACTTTTGCAGCAGTTTAAATTATACGCACAACTACTGCAAATGCTTGGCTGTATCTTGCGGAAACATATCCAACGCAAAATTTCGTTCAGGTTGTAACCTCGGATTAGATAATGCAAATTGAGTGAGTGGATTAGATGCC
>ULYD01035454.1_pt1 | contig 20065 bp, 14 predicted proteins | sample 1961831 | NCBI WGS metagenome assembly ULYD01 (sample SAMEA4835854, study PRJEB28245) | human gut metagenome | biome: gut microbiome; material: fecal sample | place: Denmark | collected 2008 | reverse complement strand
ACAAAAAAAGAAGGTGCATCGTGCATTACGACACACCCTCTTCATAAAGACTGCACGCAAAATGAGACTTTTTTACCAAGAGAACCTAATGCCGAAAGGCACAGTCAAGGTAAATGGACGTTCTGTCCAAGCATTCTTGACAGCACTTCCATTCGGAATATACCAATTCAGCGTAGGCTCAACAAATAAAGTCAGCTTTGGTGCAAATTGATATTGTATTCCAATGTTTGTGTTAACAGTCCACTGCATTGAAGATGTTGTCTTCCAATCCGTTGTATAGCCAGACTTTCCTCCTACTATATAATCTGCATAAGTCTTTCCATATAATGGTATCTGAATGCTTGCTCCTGCTGAACCATAAGCTGACAGCCTCTTGTACCTCATGAATTGGTATGAGAGCTTGACAGGAATACCGATGTAATGTAACTTTTGTTCCTTGTCAACACGGTAATCGCCTGTACCTAAGGTGAAGTATGATTTCAAGTAAGAGTATTGGAGTCCTGTTTCCAAACTCCAATGCTTTCCAATATTCTTGTTCACTGCCAATCCTAATGTTATAGGTTTGTCATGATGTTCTGCCTCTTCAATTTTACCCTTGTTGTTATCGGCAATATCCATCATGGCAACATTTTCAGCCGTATGGTCTGTTGGAGTTAAGCGATGTAGATATTCCGCATACTCTTCCCATGTCGTAAAGCTCTTTTCTGATGGTTGTTCACTCGTTATATCATCACCGCTGCCTGCTATAATCTTATAGACGTTTTGTGCAAGAGTAGTACCCAAAGAACCTGCTGCAAGCAATTGCCATTTACTTTTCTTGTGCGTCCTTGTATCACCTGCAATCCATTTTTCCTCATTTGGAATAGGTGTATAGACAGAATCTTTTATGATGATACTATCTCGCTTGTTATCTGCCAAAAAATGTTGGCTCTCCTGCAAAGAATCGGATATTTCGACAATAACATTTTGACCAGCCTTAATAGAATCACTAACAGTTATTACAGTGTTCTTTCCATGTTGAACACTTAGATAATTAGAGCATAAAACAGCATTTTGCGCACTACTAACAGAAACATTAGGTTTCTTTTGCATAGGCGTAATGCCTTTACTTGGCTTTCGGGTTCTAACTATATTCACATCATTTTTAGAAACGAGTTTCTTCTTTGCTGTAAAATATCTATATACAGGAATGACTATCAACGCCAATGCGATGAGAAGCATAGCCCTTGGAAACAATGTATTTCGCAACATTGCCTTTGCCCTTGCCAATTGTGAGGAAGAACTATGTGGGGCAATATCAAGCAATTCTCCGATTTCTCGATGTGATAAGCCATCCAATACGGACATGTTGAATATTTTCTTATACCCTTCTGGCAAATTGTCTATTGCCGACATGATTTCCTCATACTGAATTGATTGCTGGGAAGCACTGTCATTTTCCAACACGATACTAAAATCTTCCTCTATTTCAGACAAGGAAATGAAATTGTACTTCTTACCTTTCTCCTGATATTTCAAGACAAGGTTAGTGGTGATACTTGTAAGCCATTGACTAAACCTATGAGTATTTTTCAAGTCTTTCAACGAAACAAACGCAAGTACAAAAGCATCTTGGACAAGGTCATCAACGACAGCCTTGTCCTCTCTAAGAATATTGATGCATATCCCTTTCATCTTAGGATAATACATCTGGTATAATGTGCTGAAAGCGTCAGCGTCACCTAGTTTTGCTTTTTCTACTAATGTTGTTATATTCGAAGTCATGAGCGAATTGTTTCGTACTATCTATTTTGATATAGATACACCAATGGCTTGATGACTGCACGAAATTTGGTTAAAGAATGTAAATATGAATTATTTTAAGGCATTGATTTTGGAACAGACACTCTGCACATGGTCGAGCCCATACAACATTGAGCGAGAATCTATTCCCATCCAAGAGAATAAAGTCTGAATTTTCTGGTATTCATTGACGATGTAACTTGTGTCAATTTCCGATGCATGAAGTCTGAAACAGATAGGTTCATGGTGTGCAATTCTGTTTCTCAAACTGTTCACCTTGTCAAGTTCATTGAATATGTATGTGTTGTTGTATTGAATCGCAGCTGACGAACGAGGTTTGTTAGGGAATGCCCTTAGCAGACATTGTCCTGTCACACGATATTGTAGTGAGGAATACATATATTTCCAAACACCAAATTCCATTTCTGCAATCAGTTTGGAATGAGAGTATATGCCTTGTCTATTCAATCGGTTGTATGCCTTTTCTATGATTTTCCTTGTCTCGTTCATGCGTCCATTGGAGAATATTCCATTGTCTTGAACAGAATCTTTCAGCCAATTCTCTCCCAAGGTCGGCACCAAAAGACTATCAATCGCATTACGCAATGCCACTTCAAAGCAGCTAACTATCGTAAACATCTCCTGCGACAAACGTAAGTTGTAGCGATACAAAGCCATAGCCTTGCGAGTGTCACCATTCGCAGCATCCTTATATCTCTGCATTCGTTTGGCAGACAAGATTCGCTCAAATTCTAAATATTCCATAAAAAATCGTCCATTTACTTGGTTGTAACAAGAAAAAACACTATCTTTGTAGCGTTGATTCCCGGTAGCCTCTGATTCGTCAAGCTATCGGGTCTTGTTTTTATATGATTCTTGCCTACAAAAATACATTTTTTTCTGTGATTACGATTATGCCACATTATATAATTACAGAAATTTAACTGTAAAAGTTGCAAAAATCCCTTGCGGTTTCGTGTTATTGTTGTAATTTTGCAGTTAATAAGAGTTGTTAGGTAAGCAAACGTATGCAGATTGCAGAAATTAGAACCGTTGCTAAATCATTACCTCCATTGAGGTGAAACACTCATAAATCGCTCATTCTAAGCTATTCAGCAGATTTTAGCGTAATTTATTGTAAAAAAAGCATTTGGCTTTAACTCCTTTAACTACTCTAACTTCTTTAACTCCTTAATAAATAACTCCTAATAAATATCCTTTTGCCGTTTCGTCAGAAAATCTTATCTTTGCAACAGACAACACGGTGCGGGTATGGATAGTTGTTGCAGAGACGCTGGCGCCGTGTTATTAGGATAAAGTATAAACAAGTATCAGATTATGAAGATTTTTGCCGTAGGAATGAACTATATCCAGCACAATAAAGAGCTGGATGGAACGTTATATAAACCGGAAGAGCCTGTGATATTTACAAAGGCCGACTCAGCTCTGCTAAAAGACAGCAAGCCGTTTTTCCTGCCCGACGAGCTCGGACGCATCGACTATGAGACAGAGCTGGTGGTGCGCATCTGCCGCCTGGGCAAGAGCATACCGCAGCGCTTCGCCCACAGATACTACGACGCCGTAACCGTGGGCATCGACTTCACCGCCCGCGACCTGCAGAACAAGCTGCGCGCCGAAGGCAAGCCGTGGGATCTGTGCAAGGGCTTCGACGGCTCGGCAGCCATAGGCGAATGGGTGAGCATAGAGAAGTTTCGCGACATACAGGCAATACATTTCCGCCTCGACATCAACGGCAACACCGTTCAGGAAGGCTGCTCGAGCGACATGCTCTTCAAGGTAGACGAGATTATAGCCTACATAAGTCAATGGTTCACGCTGAAGACCGGCGACATCCTTTATACGGGCACTCCGGCCGGAGTGGGCCCCGTTCATATTGATGACCACCTTACGGGCTGGCTTGAAGACCGCAAGGTATTGGAGTTTAACGTTAAATGACAAAGAGAAAAATATTATTGTCGGTTATCGCGCTGCTCTGCTGCTGCAACATCATGGGCAGCAGTGTGCAGAAGTTTTTTAACCTCACTGCCGACGAGGTTAAGATAGACAGCGTGCTGCCGCGCTTTGCCTGTTCGCTGCCGCTCGGCGGCGCATGGGCCGACTCTGTATATACGGTAAAGATTGAATATCCCGAATTTTACGAGATGAGCAGCGGCGACGTAGAGCGCTGCCTGAAGATTGCCGGCGACAACATGCCCGAAATGCCGGAGCTGGAGGTCAACGTGGTTACGGAGCGCAAGCGCGGACGCATCGAGGTGTCGTTTGTGCCGGTGGTAAAGCGCGGGGGCAAGTGGCAGAAGCTGGTGAGCTTTATGATAGACGTTGAGGCTAAGCCTAAGAACGCTGCCCTCAGGACAGCCTCGAGAGCCGAAGCCGTAAGTCCTGCCGGCCGTTATGCCGCCAAGTCGGTGCTGGCCGAAGGCCGCTGGGCAAAGATACGCGTGCCCTCCACGGGCATATATCAGATAACCGACGCGCTGATACGCCGCGCCGGATTCAGCGACATGAGCCGCGTAAAGGTGTATGGCTACGGCGGCGCGCTGCAGAATGAAAGTCTCGAAGCAGACGACCTGATAAAGTATGACGACCTGAAGGAGGTGCCCACATGCTATGTTGACGGCCGCAGGCTGTTCCATGCGCAGGGACCGGTGTCGTGGAGCAGCAACACAACAACCACGCGCACCCGCAATCCTTACTCCGACTACGGCTACTACTTCCTTACCGAGAGCGACGGCGAGCCGCTCACCGTTGACAGCACAGCCTTTGTAGACTCGTTCTATCCCTCTGCCGACGACTATCACTTCCTGCACGAGATAGACAATTATGCATGGTATCAGGGCGGACGCAACCTTTATGAGAACACGCCGATAAGCGCAGGAACGTCGAAGACATATATCCTGGAGAACTCTTCGCCATGTCAGGGCATACGTAAGGTCTATGCCAGCGTCACCGCAGGACAGGCCACCACGGTGCAGATAAAGATTAACGGGTCAGACACGCGCACGTTCAGCATGACATTCGGCGAATATGACCACGGCAAGTCGGTCAACATGACCTACAGCAACGCCTACGCGTCGCCGTCGGACACGGTTACGATAACCACCGTATCGGGCGGTCCGGCAAGGCTCGACTATATCAGCGTAACGCAGGACGAGCCGCGCCCGTGCCCCACGTTGAGCGGACGTGAGTTCAGCGTGCCCGAATATGTGTATAACATAACCAACCAGAATCATCATGCCGACGAGGCTGCCGACATGATTATCATAGTGCCCACCTCTGCCGCTCTTACGGCTCAGGCGCAGCGCATAAAGGAACTGCACGAGGAGAAAGACGGCATGAGGGTGCGCATAGTGCCGGCCGACGAACTGTATAACGAATTTTCGAGCGGTACGCCCGACGCCAACGCATACCGCCGCTATCTGAAGATGCTCTACGACCGCGCCGAGACAGAGGCCGACATGCCGTCGCATCTGCTGCTGTTTGGCGACTGCGTGTGGGACAACCGCATGAACACGCAAGAGTGTTCGAGTCTCAGTCAGGACGATTTCCTTCTGTGTCATGAGAGCGAAAACTCATTCAGCGCCACCGACTGCTACGTTGACGACGGATTCTTCTGCCTGTTAGACGACGGCGAGGGCGGCAATCCGAAGACCGACAAGCTCGACATGGCTGTGGGGCGCTTCCCCGTGCGCACCGCAGAAGAAGCGAAGATAATGGTTGACAAGACCATAAGCTACGCCGAAAACAAAAATGCCGGCAGCTGGCAGAACGTGATGATGTTTATGGGCGACGACGGCAACAACAACCAGCACATGAGCGATGCCGACGAAATGGCAAAGGTGGTTGAGGGCATCAATCCTGCCATTCAGGTAAAGCGCGTCATGTGGGACGCATACACCTGTGTAACGACGTCTACCGGAAACACATATCCCGACGTGACCAAGATAATAAAGCAGCAGCAAAGCGCCGGCGCGCTGATAATGAACTACAGCGGACACGGACGTGCCGACCAGATATCGCATGAGCGTGTGCTCACGCTGACCGACTTTTCCGGCTTCAGCAACGCCAACCTGCCGCTGTGGATAACGGCGTCGTGCGACATCATGCCCTTCGACTCGCAGCAGCAGAACATCGGCGAGACGGCGGTGCTCAACAGCAACGGCGGTGCGGTGGCATTCTACGGAACAACGAGAACGGTGTGGGTAGACCGCAACAGGGCTATCAACCGTGCCTACCTTAAGGCCCTGCTCACCCCGCAGAACGGCACCTATGTCACTATAGGCGAGGCGCAGCGCCTGGCCAAGAACGACCTTATAGAGTCGGGCGCCGACAAGACGGAGAACAAGCTGCAATATTCGCTGCTGGGCGACCCCGCCCTGAAGCTCAACCTGCCGCAGATGAGAGTGGTGGTAGACAGCATCAACGGCGTGCCCCTGGCTTCTGCCGAGACTCTGCCTCAGCTCAAGGCAGGCTCCGTGGCCACAGTGAAAGGACACATAGAGGGGGCGTCGGGCAGCATTGACGAGGCCTTCAGAGGCGTGGCCACGCTGACCGTGAGAGACGCCGAGAAGCTCGTTGTGTGCAAGCTTAACAACACGTCGAGCGAGGGAGCAAGCACTCCGTTTGAATATTACGACCGCTCAAACACCCTGTTCAACGGCACCGACAGCGTGAGGGCAGGCAAGTTCAGCATGTCGTTTGCCGTGGGCAAGGACATCGACTACAGCGACGAGAGCGGACTGATAAACGTGTTTGCAATAAACGGCGACACGGGCGATGCCGTGAACGGCTACAGCGAAGACTTCATCGTGGGCGGAACAGGCTCGCTCGACAACGACGGCATAGGCCCGTCTGTCTACTGCTATCTTAACTCTCCGACCTTTGTCAACGGCGGCAACGTAAATCCAACGCCTTATTTCGTGGCCGAGATAACCGACAAAGACGGAATAAACACCACGGGCAGCGGCATAGGCCACGACCTTATGCTGACCATAGACGGCGATGCCGACAAGACATACGTGCTGAACGACAACTTCAGCTACGACTTCGGCAGCTACACCAGCGGCTCGACATACTACAGCATACCTGAGCTTGAGCCGGGCATGCACACGCTCAGGTTTAAGGCATGGGACATAATGAACAACCTGACCACCACCGAACTTACGTTCAACGTGGTGAGCGGTCTGCGCCCCGGTCTGATAGACATCAACTGCACGGCCAACCCCGCCAGAACGTCGACAACGTTTATCATCAACCACGACCGCGCCGGAAGCAACCTTGACGTGGAGATTGAGGTGTTCGACATGAGCGGCCGTCCTCTGTGGAAACACAAGGAGAGCGGTGTGTCGGCAAACAACAACTATACCGTAGACTGGGACCTGACGGGCAGCAACGGCGGCAAGCTGCAGACAGGCGTCTATATCTACCGCGTGAAGATTGGCGGCAGCGGCAGCGACATGGTGTCGAAGGCAAAGAAGCTGATTATCATATCGCGCTGACACGGCAGCCGCCCAGGTGACATGCCATTCTGGGCACTGCATGGCGGCAGCCGGAACAATAAGGCATGGCGGCGCTAAATGTGGCATTAATGACCGCACTACACAATAAAATGAGAGAAAAGCGGTTATTATATCAAGGCGCATGTCGCTTCTGCGCATGACAAAAGTTTTTTAGTTGCATAATCATTACAGAAAAAGAAATAAAGACAAAGAATGAAGAATAGTCAAAGAATATTGTTGACATTGATGCTTGCTGTGGCCTCGGCCGGAGCCTTTGCTCAGGACAAGCTGGACATGTTTAATCCGGTTAACACCTCAGTAACTTCACAGATGATAGCCCCCGACGCACGTGCCGCCGGTATGGGTGATGTCGGTGTGGCTACCGACCCTGATGTCAACTCGCAATATTGGAACCCTGCCAAGTATCCTTTCTGTATAAGCCGTGCAGGAGTGTCGCTCAACTATACGCCGTGGCTGCGTCAGCTCGTAAGCGACATTGACCTTGCTTATCTGTCAGGATATTACCGCATTGGCGACTACAGTGCCGTGTCGGCATCGTTGAGATATTTCTCGCTGGGTGAGGTTATGACCGACTATAACGGCGAGACCGGCGAGAGCAGCGGCATGACGATTAACCCTTATGAAATGTCGTTCGACGTGGCTTACTCGCTTATGCTGAGCGAGAAGTTCTCTTTGGCTGCTGCCGTAAGATGGATCTACTCAGACCTTACATACGACTACACGGACGATACGTCGCCTGGTAGTGCGTTTGCAGCCGACATTGCCTGCTACTATAACGACTATATAAACATTGGTGCGCGCGAGTGTCAGCTCGGCATCGGACTAAACATAAGCAACATCGGTAGCAAGATTACGTTCGGAGGCGATGACAACAGCGAGTTTATACCGACGAACATGCGTCTTGGTCTTGCCCTGATGGTGCCCATCGACGAGTTTAACAGATTCACCATAGCTGCAGATGCCAACAAGCTCCTTGTGCCTACATATCCTAAGCAGGAGGAAGGCGAGTCGACAGAAGACTATCAGCAGCGCGTTCAGAAAGAATATTACGACGTGTCGAGCATATCAGGTATATTCAAGAGCTTCGGTGATGCTCCCGGCGGATTCAAGGAAGAGCTGCAGGAGATAAACTGGAGTGTAGGTGCTGAGTATGTGTATAACGACAAGTTTACGCTGAGAGCCGGTTATCACCATGAGTCGGAGAACAAGGGTAACCGTAAATACTTCACCGTAGGTGCCGGTTTCCGCATGAGCGCCTTTTCGCTCGACTGCGGTTATGTAATCGCAACGGCAAAGAGCAACCCGCTCGACCAGACACTGCGTTTCACTCTCGGATTCGACATGGACGGCATAAAGGACCTGTTCCGCAGATAAACCGAAGGGAGCCGGAAAAACAAGAAGTCGCATGAGCCCGAAATACCGCGCCCATGCGACTTCTTGTTTTACATTATCATATTGAATAGCAAAACAGAACTAAAATAAACGATTATGAAGATTAGAACCGGATTTGGATTTGACGTTCACAGGCTCGTTGAGGGCCGTGACCTGTGGCTCGGAGGAATAAAGATAGAGCACAGCATGGGACTGCTGGGACACAGCGATGCCGATGTGCTTATACACGCTATATGCGACGCGCTGCTCGGTGCTGCCAATATGCGTGATATAGGCTATCATTTTCCTGATACATCGGCCGACACGCTCAACATAGACAGCAAGGTGCTGCTGCGCAAGACCGTTGAACTTATTGCCGGCAAGGGATATGTGGTAGGCAACATCGACGCCACAGTGTGTGCCGAGCGCCCTAAGATCAATCCGCATGTGCCGGCCATAAAGGCATGCCTTGCAGAAGTTATAGGCACCGACGAGGACAACATATCCATAAAGGCTACTACAACCGAGAAACTTGGATTTACGGGCCGTGAAGAGGGTATAAGCGCTTATGCCGTGGTGCTGATAGAACGCAAGGACGACTGATCATAGCAAATCTGTTATTGGAATTCTGCCAGTAGTTCGGCAGCATCGAATATAAGGATCTTTGATCCGAGATTAATACCTATAAATTATAATGCATAGGAAGCAAGCGGATTGAAAAATCCTTATATTTTATTCCGGCAGATTTTTCGCTGTGCTCAACAACACGTACAAATCAGCCGGCACAATAGCTTTGTTGCTACATACCGAGAATTGCAGAGAAACAACAAGACTAATGTTCTGTTGGATCTGCGATCCGACAGCATCGAAAATAAGGATCTGCGATCCGCAATTCTTACCTATAATAAATTATACATAGGAAGCATTTGGATTGAAATTTCGGCAGCATTGAATATAAGAATTGCAGAGAAACAACAAGACTAATGTTCTGTTGGATCTGCGATCCGACAGCATCGAATATAAGGATCTTTGATCCGCAACTTCTACCTATAAATTATACATAGGAAGCAAGCAGATTGAAATTAGTTTCGCTGATTGTTGGTTCTGATATTCGATGCTGCCGAAATTTTCGCTACGCTTAACAACATGTGCAAATCTGCCGGCACAAATGCTTCGTTGCTGCACATCACGTAGCACAAAAAAACGCCTATATAAAGCAAGAATACGGACTGAAAGCATGAATGTACGGAATAGACAAAACCGGTCTAATGACTGACGGAAGCTATGCCTATTTGGAATTTTTGTGAGTATAAAAAACACGCTGCAACTTTCAGCAAGCTGCAGCGTATTAAAAATATGTTTAACTAAAAAACCTTTTTCGATTCGAAAGGGAACCTCACGGCCTCCTTTGTCATCCTAAATAATCATGAAAACTTTACCTTAAACTAATACTATTTACTAACCTAAACAATTTATTAACCTTTTGATGCTGCAAAGATACGGCGAAAAACGTTATCTGTCAATACTTGCACGTGTCTTTTTGCAATCAAAGACGCTTTTCTTGACGCAAATCAATAAATTGTGTGCGATAACAGCATATAAACAGCCGTTAAATTTGGTAGAATAAGTATTTTATTTTAATTTTGTGTTTGCAATAAAAAACATAAACATTTTGAACAATGCGGGTGCTAATCGTAAATACAAGCGAGAAGACCGGAGGCGCCGCCGTGGCTGCCAACCGGCTAATGGAGGCTCTTAACAATAATGGCGTTAAGGCTAAGATGCTGGTGCGCGACAAGGAGACTTCGGACATCACGGTGGTGGAGCTGCCTAAAGGTATATGGCAGCGGTGGAACTTCCTGTGGGAGCGATGGTGCATTTTCTGTCACATGCACTTTTCACGGAAGCATCTCTTTGAGGTTGATATAGCAAATGCCGGCACGGACATAACTCGCATGCGCGAGTTTAAGGAAGCCGACGTGATACATCTGAGCTGGATAAACCAGGGCATGCTCTCGATAAAGGATATACGCAAGATTATCGACAGCGGAAAGCCTGTAGTGTGGACAATGCACGACTTCTGGCCGGCTACGGGTATATGTCACTACACCCGCAAATGTAACTATTATAAGACCACGGGATGTCATAACTGTCAGTATCTGCCCGGCGGAGGCTCTGCCAACGACCTTTCGGCAAAGATATGGAGGCGCAAGGCCAAGGTGTGGTCGTCGCGCAACATCTTCTTCGTTACGTGCAGCAAATGGCTGTGTTCAGCCGTGCGCGGCAGCAGGCTGCTGACGGGAAAGCAGGTGGTCAGCATACCTAACCCTATAGATACGCGCGAATATAAGCCGGCTGACAAGCGCGAGGCACGCATGCGTCTGTCGCTGCCTATTGACAGACGTCTTATTCTGGTCGTATCACAGCGCATAACAGACAAGCGCAAGGGTATGGACTATATGGTGCGTGCCTGCGAGATTATGGCAGAGCGTTGCCCTGAGATGAAGGAAAACACGAGCATAGTTATCCTTGGAGGCCACTCGGAAGACTATGCCGACAAGCTGGCTTTTCCGGTGTGCCCGCTCGGCTATGTCAGCGACCAACGGAAGATTATAGATGTGTATAACGCGGCCGACTTGTTTGTGCTGCCTTCGCTTGAAGATAACCTGCCTAACACTATAATGGAGGCTATGGCCTGCGGTGTGCCGTGCGTAGGATTTAAGTCTGGCGGCATCCCGGAGATGATAGATCACCGCAAGAATGGGTATGTGGCTGAATACAAGAGTGCCGAAGATCTGGCAGAAGGTATGCGCTGGGTGCTCTCTGAAGCCGACTATGACGAACTGAGCGACAATGCGGTGAAAAAGGTTTCAATAAGCTATTCGCAGCAGAGCGTGGCGATGAAGTATATCGAGGTTTATAACCAGGCCAGGGCTTACAGGCATTACAGATTATGATAAAGTTTACGATTGTAACAATTACGTATAATGCGGCCGATGTATTTATGCGCACGGCTGACAGCGTTGCGAGGCAGACTTATGCGGCGGTGGAGCATCTTATTATAGACGGGGCTTCGTCTGACGGCACGCAGAATATGGCAGAAGAATATAAAAAGGCTTCAGATGCAGCCTGCAACGGCCATGAGGTGAGGATAGTTTCCGAACCTGACAAGGGACTGTATGACGCCATGAACAAAGGGCGCCGGCTGGCTACGGGCGATTATGTGTGTTTCCTCAATGCCGGAGACTTCTTCCCGTCGGCCGATACGTTGGCTGTTATTGCCGCAAACGCACGTCTTGAAGAGTGCAGCAGCGAAGGAAAACCGCTGCCGGGAGTGCTGTATGGCGACACCGACTGGGTGGATAATAACGGCAACTATATGAGCCGGCGAAGGCTTACACCGCCAGAAAAACTCACGTGGCGCTCTTTCCGTCATGGTATGCTTGTGTGCCATCAGGCTTTTTATGCGCGCACTGATTTGGCGCAGAAGGTTCCTTACGACTTGCGTTATCGTTTTTCGGCAGATGTTGACTGGTGTATAAGAATTATGAAAGAAGCAGAGAAAGAGTCGCTGCCACTGGTGAACGTTCATGCCACCATTGCCGACTATCAGCGTGAGGGGCAGTCGACAAAGAACCACAGGGCCTCGCTTCTTGAACGTTTTGATGTTATGAGCCGTCATTACGGACTTTTTACCACTATCGTCATGCATGCCTGGTTTGTCATACGTGCGGTGATAAAAAAATAAGAATCAGAAATATCAGTTATAAATTACGCCCAAATCGGTCATGCTGATTTGGGCGTATTGTTTTATATAGAAAGTATTGCTGTCTTATATCGGAAGTGCTGCCGTCTGCTTTTTCGCAGGCATGGAGGCTGTATCAGGAAAATGCAGATTCAGACAGACGACAGAAACAGGTATGTCTGGCAGAAAACATAACCCTCAGTCGGTCATTAGACCGCACATAGCTTTATCAATTTTGTGTATTCATGCTTTCAGCCCGCCTGATGACCGATTAGAATAAAAAAAGAGGGTGTGTCAAAACTCATTTTTTGAAAACATGAACTTATAATTTGAAATTTGAGTATTCTAAAAGGCTAAAGAAAGGGCCGTATCATTACTCAATACAGAGTTTAATACGACCCTTTTAAATATTACAGTTATAATCTGTAACTTTGAGGAGTAGTCCTTTTAATTTTGACACACCCTCTTGACATTTATAGACATTAACAATTATGAGTATCTTAAGATCTGTCCGGGACGTATGCGCATCTTCTTTGTTATGTGGTTAAGCTTGCAGAGCTCCTCGATAGTTGTGTTGCGCTTCTTTGCGATGCTCGACAGAGTCTCTCCGCGTTTAACCTTATGATAGCGTATGTCGCCGCTGTCGTTGTTTCTGCTTCTCTTGTCAGACGATGAACTGTTCTCTGCTGATGCATATTCGTTGTCGTCTTTTCCTCTTTCCTTGTTTGCAAGTCTTGAGTCGTTGTCGTAAGTGTCGCGGCGGAACATATATGTATCGCCTGTTACGTCCTGGTTCTTGAAGTCGAACATGAGTGCCGGGTTGAGGGCTACGCCGCAGAGACGTGTCTCAAAGTGGAGGTGAGAACCTGTGCTTCGTCCGGTGTTTCCGCCAAGTCCGATGGGCTCTCCGGCTTTTACAGTCTGGTTTTCTTCAACCAGGTGCTTAGACATGTGTCCGTATATAGTCTCAAGTCCGTTATAGTGGCGTATAACCACATAGTTGCCATATCCGTTGGCTTCGTATCTTACTATTCTTACTTTTCCGCTGAATGCGGCACGTATTGTGTCGCCGATATAAACCTTCACATCGATACCTTTGTGCATGCGGCCCCAGCGACGTCCGAAGTTAGACGTTATGACTTTGCTTGTCGTAGGCATGCAGAAGTGCTTGAGGTTAATAAGAAAAGAATCGGGAAGGGTTGTGGCGCGGTGAGCATATTTGTTGCTCCATTCCTTGTAAAGCTGTGCTGAAGGGGAGCCTGTCTGTTCTCTCTGTATTATGTTTTTAAGGGCTAAAGTGTCAACCGCCTTCATCTTTCTGTCGATAGGTGCCTGGCGGGCCAGCAGATCCTGGGCTGATGCCGTTACTGCCGTAAGGGTAAATAATGCCGTAAATGCTAATGTCTTTATTGTTCTTTTTATTAAATACATAATTTATTGTTCTTGGTTAAGATAAAAGTGCGGAGGCTGCCGCGGGCGATAGTCAGAAAAAAATCAACAGATAAAAATTTTCCGGCCTATCATAAAAACCTTTGCAAAGATAATAAAAAAGTGTGATAGTTGTTTTCCGGTTTAACAACTTTATGGACACTTTAACAAACTGGCATGCAAGGTGTCCCTAATTTAACTAATACTAACTGGTTGATATTCATATTGTTAGCATTTTAGTTAAAATACCTATGAAATGGCAGACCAGTTTATGTTTGTTTTGCGCAGTGAGTCAAGCCTTTTCCATAGCATGGCATATTCCTGCTTCTGACACATAGGGTCTTTGTCAATTATTTTCTGTGCCTCGTCGCGTGCCAGCTGCACCAGCTGACCGTCGCGCGCAATGTCGGCTATCTTGAGGTCGAAGGCCATTCCGCTTTGCTGTGTGCCTTCAAGGTCTCCGGGGCCACGCAGCTTCAGGTCGGCTTCTGCAATCCTGAATCCGTCGTTGGTGTCGCACATTATGTCTATTCGCTTGCGTGTCTCTTCGCTTAACTTGCGCTTGCTTACAAGTATGCAGTATGACTGGTCGGCTCCTCGTCCTACACGGCCGCGCAGCTGATGCAGCTGTGACAGGCCGAAGCGTTCGGCGTTGAGTATTACCATCACTGATGCATTCGGCACATTTACGCCTACCTCAATTACGGTGGTGGCCACGAGTATCTGGGTCTCGCCGGACACGAAGTGCTTCATCTCCTCTTCTTTTTCAGCCGGCTTCATCTTGCCGTGAACCTTGCTCAGCCTGAATTCGGGAAACGCTTCTTTGAGTCCTTCAAATCCGTCTTCAAGATTCTTGAGGTCTATCTTCTCGCTTTCTTTTATCAGCGGGAACACGATATATACCTGACGCCCTTCGTTGATCTGTTTCCTTATTCCGTTATACAGACTTGTTGTCTGGTCGTCATATTTATGTATTGTCACTACAGGCTTGCGTCCCGGCGGCAGTTCGTCTATGACGCTCACGTCCAGGTCGCCGTATATGGTCATTGCCAGCGTTCGCGGAATAGGCGTGGCTGTCATGACCAGCACGTGCGGCGGGTTGTCGCTCTTGTTCCATAGCCGTGCCCTCTGTGCCACTCCGAATCTGTGTTGCTCGTCTACGACTACAAAGCCGAGGCGTGCAAACTGCACGGTGTCTTCGATGACGGCATGGGTGCCCACCAGTATGTTTACGCTTCCGTTGGCCAGTCCTTCCAGCACGGCCTTGCGCCTCTTGCCTTTCACCATGCCGGTCAGCAGTTCTACGTTTACGTCCATTCCGCCGAGCATTCCCTGTATTGTGGCAAGGTGCTGTTCCGCCAGAATTTCTGTCGGGGCCATTATGCAGGCTTGAAAGCCGTTGTCTATGGCGATGAGCATGGACATCAGTGCCACGAGCGTTTTGCCGCTGCCCACGTCGCCCTGCAGCAGACGGTTCATCTGCTGTCCCGAGCCCATGTCTTTTCTTATTTCCTTAATGACACGTTTCTGTGCGCCTGTGAGCGGAAAAGGAAGGTTGTTGAAGTAAAAGTCGTTGAACGTCTTGCCGACACGGCTGAATATATAGCCGCGATATTTGCGCCTGTGGTCGCTGGCGTATCGCAGAATGTTGAGCTGAACATAGAAAAGCTCTTCGAACTTCAGGCGGTAGCGGGCCTTGCTCATGTCGTCGGGCGTTTTGGGGTTGTGTATTTTTCTGAACGCCTCGTCCCTTGATATCATGTTCAGCGGCTTGGTTATGAAGTCGGGCAGGGTTTCCCTGAGCGGTTCTTTCATGTTGTCGAGCATGCTTTTTATGAGCTTTTCTATGGCTCTCGACGTCATGCCCGTCTTCTTCATGTTTTCCGTAGTTACATAATACGGCTGCAGTCCCATCTGTGATAGCTGCATTTCTGATGCCGGATCAATGTCGGGATGTGCAAACTGGTAGCGCCCGTTGAACACGGTAGGTCTGCCGAATATTATGTAGTCGGTAGAAAGTTTATAGTGGCTGATGATGTATTTTGCTCCCGAAAACCACACGATGTCTGCCACTCCGGTTCCGTCTGACACATGTGCCACTACCCTTGTGCGGTGGAACCCCATCTCGAAAGTCTCAAAACTCAGTATTCTTGCACGTATCTGAACGAAGGGCATGTCGCCCGAAAGCTCATTTATGCGGTATATGCGGCTGCGGTCGACATATTTGTAGGGGTAATATTCAAGCAGTTCCTTATAGGTGCTGATGCCCAGTTCCTTACTGAGCAGAGTCTTGCGCCTTGGGCCTACGCCCGGAAGATACTGTATGTCCTGGTCTAATATGTCGAGCATTGTCGCGTTTTGAGAGATGTTTCAGATTAGATGAAAATATTATGTCAGCAAATTATCTACGCCAGCACCCTTGCTATAAGCAAGTCGAACGGAGTGGTTATCTTTATGTTCTCGCGGTTGCCCTCTATGAGCGTCGGACTTTGCCCGATGCTTTCTGCTACAGAGGCGTCGTCGGTGAAGTCTTCACGGTAGGGCTGCTTGTATGCCTCCTTCAGCAGCTGTATGTCAAAGGTCTGCGGCGTCTGGACAAGGCGATACTCCTGTCTTGGCACGGTGGTGCTCTTGTTGTCGGCGTTGAGATGTATCAGGGTTTCTACTACGGGCGTAACCGGCACCACGGCCTTGCGTGTTCTTGCTGTTTCATAGCAGTTGGATATCACCTCAATCGACGGGAACGGGCGCACACCGTCGTGTATGCCAACCACTCCTGTTTCGTCGTCGGGTATACATGCCAGTCCGTTTCTGACTGAGTGGAAGCGTGTCTCGCCTCCGTCTGCTATCTGATATTCAGCAGCGAAGTGATATTTTTTGCACAGTTCGTGCCAATATTCCTGTTGTTCCTTAGGCAGCACAAGTATTATTTTCAGCGTGGTGCTGTATTCTTTGAATCTTTTTATTGTGTGCATAAGGACAGGAAATCCGTTGACAGGCAAGAATTGCTTTGGTATGTCAGAGCCCATCCTCAATCCTTTGCCTCCGGCAACGATTACAACATAGTCCATAATATTCTTCTTGTGATTCTTCTTGTTTTGTCTTATTGTCAGTAAGTTTTCTATGTGTGTATGGGCGTGCAGCTGTGCCCATGCAGGCTATATCTTCAGATGCAGGCCAGATGTATGTGTTCTGCATCATGCATACACGCCGCCACGGGGGTAATCCGTGCTTATATATTCATCAGCCCGAATACAAGTCTTGCTGCCGTATCCGGGCTGATGAGCCGGTTGTTGTTATTTCATCATGAGATGCTTGAACATCATGCCTTCGGCCACGCTGTCGGCTGTCTTATGGTCGGTAAGAGCCTCGAGCAGTGTGTAGGCATAGGGCAGGGTAGCTGCCGGACCTTCTCCGGTAGTGATGTTGCCGTCTACGGTGCACAGTTCGTGTGTGTATTCTGCTTCATCAAGATATTTCTCGAATCCGGGATAACATGTGGCACGCTTGCCCCTCAGCAGACCAATTCCGCCAAGCACCATAGGTGCGGCACATATTGCACCGATCATCTTGCCCTTGCGGTTCTGCTCTATGAGAGACTTCTTTACTCCAACATGCTCGTTGAGGTTGGTTGCTCCCGGCAGTCCGCCCGGCAGCATGAGCAGGTCGGCGTCGCTGAGGTCAGCCTCTTCAAATAGCAGGTCGGCAGTGATTTTCACTCCGTGTGCCGATTCAACTTCCTTTGCGCCTGTAACGCTCACGGTTTTAAACTCAACGCCTGCGCGGCGCATAATATCTAATGGTATGAGGGCTTCAATCTCTTCGAAGCCTGTAGCCAGGAATTCATAAACTTTAGCCATGTGGTTTTCTGAATTTTAAGGTTTAAACGTTTATTTGTATAATGATGGCATAGCCTTATTTCAGGCAAGCCAGATATCTCTTTATCGTGTCTTCAAGACCGAAATACAGCGCATCGCATATCAGTGCGTGACCTATGCTGACCTCGTCGAGCCATGGAATGTTCTGATGGAAATAGGTCAGGTTCTGCAGACTGAGGTCGTGTCCTGCGTTGAGGCCAAGCCCCACTTCTCTTGCCACTTCTGCCGCCTCTACGAACGGCTTTATCGCCTCTTCGCGGTTGGCCTCATAGCCTGCTGCGTATGGCTCGGTGTAAAGCTCTATTCTGTCGGTGCCGCACATACGTGCCGCTTCAACCATCTTAGGCTCGGCGTCGACGAATATCGACGTTCTGATGCCTGCCTCCTTAAACTGTCCTATCACGTCGGTCAGAAAGCCCTTGTTGGCCACTGTGTCCCATCCGTGGTTGCTCGTTATCTGGTTGTCAGCATCGGGCACAAGTGTTACCTGGGTGGGCTTCACCTCGAGCACCAGCTTAATATATTTGTCAATTGGGTTGCCCTCTATGTTAAACTCTGTGGTTATCAGTGGTTTGATGTCTCTTACGTCCTGGTATCTGATGTGTCTTTCGTCAGGACGTGGATGCACGGTGATGCCTTGCGCGCCAAACTTTTCACAATCAACGGCCACTTTCAGCACGTCGGGATTGTTGCCTCCGCGTGCGTTGCGTATTGTAGCCACCTTGTTGATGTTTACGCTTAATTTCGTCATTTTTTACAAATTTATTTAGTTAGCAGTATCTGTTATTCCGCAAAATGATGTAATTTTGCATATGACAAGCCTTGTGCAGGCGGCTTTCTGGCTGTTGTCATACGAGGCTTGTGACATCTTTGCAGATAAATTTATTCATTGGCAAAGTTACTAAATGTTTGTCATTTTTCTGCATCCTGTACTAAAAAAGAAATTTAAAAGCTTAAAATTATGGGGTCGCGCAAGTTTAAATTCGCACTATTTGGAAATATCTATCAGGCAAAGAAGTCGGCTAACATCCGGGATATAATGTCGTATCTCACGCGCCGCGGCGCTGAAGTGTGCGTTGAAAAACTTTTTTACGACTTTCTTGTAAGCACCGGACGACTGTCGCCTGGCTCCGTTGAAGTGTTTGAGGGAGGCAACTTCATGGCTGATTTCGTCATATCTATGGGCGGCGACGGCACGCTGTTGCGTGCGGCGGGGCTCGTAGGAAGCAAGAATATACCAATACTTGGAGTCAATATGGGCCGGCTCGGATTCCTGGCAGACATCGTGCCTACCGAAGCCGAGAGCGCGCTCGACTCGCTCTATCGCGGCGACTACACGCTGGAGAACCATTCGGTAATATGCGTTGAGGCCGACGGCAAGCCTCTGCCGGGTGTGAGCCATGCGCTCAACGACATAGCCGTGCTGAAGCGCGACAATGCCTCGATGATATCAATACGCACAAGCATCAACGGCGAGTATCTCGTTACATATCAGGCCGACGGACTCATAGTCAGCACTCCTACAGGCTCAACGGCCTATTCGCTGTCGAACGGCGGACCTATCATCGTGCCGCAGACGGGCATCCTGTGCCTTACGCCGGTGGCTCCGCACAGCCTGAACATCAGGCCGATGGTGATTTCAGACGACTCTGAAATAACTCTCACCGTGGAGAGCCGTAACCATAACTTCCTCATTGCCGTCGACGGACAGTCGGCAAAGTGCAGCGAGAAGACACGGCTCACCATACGCAAGGCACCATACAACATAAAAATCGTGAAGCGCAGCAGTCAGAAATACTTCTCCACCTTGCGCCAGAAGATGATGTGGGGAGCCGACACGCGCGGCTGACAACATCTCCGCACCAGTATGCTGACATCAGCCTCGCATTCCGGCGTGGTGTCTGCAGCATACCCGGAAGCACCTTTAGCAGAAGCTTATGAAGATAAAGAACCTGTTGAGAATACCCCAAAGCAAATATCCCGTCAAGGCTATTTTGCGCTGGTTGTGGCACGCTTGGCGCGGCAACCGGCTTCAGGCCGTGCTCAACGCCGCGCTCGGACTGCTCGGCGTGGCTGCCAGCTTGATGTCCGTGTGGGCTGTTCAGAATGCCATCGACGTGGCATCTCATGTCCGCAGCGGCTCGCTCTATGCGGCAGTGGCGCTTATGGGCGTGTTTGTGCTTTGCGACTTTGGCGTCAGCATAGCTTCGGTATGGGTGAGAAACATTCTCGGCATAAAGGCGCAGAACCGCATGCAGCAGCACATGCTCGACCGCATACTGCGCTCAGAGTGGCGCGGACGCGACAGCATGCACAGCGGCGAC
>ULYD01030589.1_pt1 | contig 20450 bp, 19 predicted proteins | sample 1961831 | NCBI WGS metagenome assembly ULYD01 (sample SAMEA4835854, study PRJEB28245) | human gut metagenome | biome: gut microbiome; material: fecal sample | place: Denmark | collected 2008 | reverse complement strand
ACGAGTATATGTATCTTGAAATAAGATATTTTTACTTTATCTGGAAATCAGATAAAACCGTCTGCTCCCGCAGAGGGCAGTTCCCACTACGGGGCAAGGGGAAGGGGCCTTTGGCGCAAAGGCCCCTCCCCCTTAGACCCCCACCCGAAACATGGGGGACGCCACCCGTCCCCCATGCCCCCTCGTGGCACAAAGGGGCGGGACTGCGGTCCCTCCCCTTTGGAAACACCTCCCGGAGACGAGGGACGGGGAAGGAAAAACCAGCCCCCAAGGGGACGAAGGACGAGAGACGAGGATAAAACAGGAAACGGACCGGGTAGTGCGTAGCGAAGCGGAACGCACGGGAGTAGAAATACGCCGATTCGGTTTTCCGCCCCGTTGCGCTCCGCCCCCTCAAATGCGGGGATATGCCGATTTGAGATTCGGGTATAGCGCAGCCGGTAGGCGACTTCCGGATTTTGTCGGCAGTGCGTGACGGCCAGTCCCCGTTTGGGGTGAGTTGACCGCTTTGCCGGTCAACTCATCCCTCAGCGTCTTTTCTTTTGACCATGAATGGCCGTTTTCTTTTCCGCAAGAGGAAAAGAAAATGGGGATTCCATCCCGCATGGTATCACCATGCTTTCCCGCGCCGCATAGCGGCAGATATGCTTAGTTCTCCAGTTTGGTGATCTGAATATGCAGCTCATCCAGCTGCTTCTGGGTGACCTCAGAAGGTGCGCTCATCATCACGTCCTGGGCGTTCTTGTTCATGGGGAAGGGAATGATCTCCCGGATGCTGTCCTCACCGGCCAGCAGCATCACCATGCGGTCCACGCCCGGCGCGATACCGGCATGGGGGGGTGCACCGTAGGTGAAGGCATTGTACATGGCGGGGAACTTGGCCTTCACGTCCTCTTCACCCAGCCGCACCAGCTCAAAGGCCTTGATCATGATCTCAGGATCGTGGTTCCGCACAGCGCCGGAGCTGAGCTCCACGCCGTTGCACACCAGATCGTACTGGTCAGCGGTGATGCTCAGGGGGTCGATCTCGCCCTTTTCGGCCTTCAGCAGCACGTCCAGACCGCCGGAGGGCATGGAGAAGGGGTTGTGGCAGAATTCCAGCTCGCCGGACTCGTCACCGATCTCGTACATGGGGAAGTCCACGATCCAGCAGAAGGCGTACTGTTCCTTGTCCATGTGACCGGGAACGGCGGCGCCCAGGGTCTTGACCAGCACACCGGCGGTCTTGAGAGCGGCCTCCCGCTTACCGGCGGACAGAGCCACGAAGTCATTGGCCTTCAGCCCCAGAGCCTCGACAACCTTTTCCTTGATGGGGTTGACAAACTTGGAGATACCGCCCACCAGCTCGCCTTTGTCATCCATGCGGAACCAATAGGCCTTGCCGCCGGACACAGTTTCCACATCTGCCAGCGTCTTGTCGATGAACTTCCGGGTCTCGTGGAAATCGCTGACCTTCACGGCCTTCACCAGATTGCCCTCGGCAAAGGGCTCAAAGCCACAGCCGCCCAGAACAGAAGTGACGTCCTGCACCCGCAGGTCGATCCGCAGGTCAGGCTTGTCGGAGCCGTAATTCTCCATAGCCTCGGTGTAGGGGATGCGGGTGAAGGGGGCGCTGCTGGCCCGGTTGTAAGCGCCGTACTGTGCGAAGATGGGAGGCAGCACGTCCTCCAGAACGGCAAACACGTCCTCCTGCGTGGCGAAGGCCATCTCCATATCCAGCTGATAGAACTCGCCGGGGCTGCGGTCGCCGCGGGCGTCCTCGTCCCGGAAGCAGGGGGCGATCTGGAAGTAGCGGTCGAAGCCGGAGGTCATCAGCAGCTGCTTGAACTGCTGGGGAGCCTGAGGCAGCGCGTAGAACTTGCCGGGATGGTTCCGGGCAGGCACCAGATAGTCACGGGCGCCCTCGGGGGAGGAGGCCGTCAGAATGGGCGTGGTGATCTCCAAAAAGCCGTGCTCGGTCATGGACTTCCGCAGGGCGGCCACCACGTTGCACCGCAGAATGATGTTCTTCTTCACAGCGGGGTTCCGCAGATCCAGATAGCGGTACTTCAGCCGCTGGGCCTCGTCGGCCTCCCGGCTGCGGTTGATCTGGAAGGGCAGCTCGCTGTGCTGGCAGCGGCCCAGCACCTCCACCTTGGCGGGGACAATCTCAATGTCGCCGGTGGCCATCTTGTCGGTCTTGCTGTCACGCTCCCGGACAATGCCCTCCACGGAGATGGTGGACTCCTTGGTGATGCCCTTAAAGGTGTTCACCATGTCCTCGGTCTCCGCCACCACCTGGGTGGTGCCGTAGAAGTCCCGGACCACCACGAAGGCCAGATTGGCGCTGACCACGCGGACGTTCTCCATCCAGCCGGAAATTTTCACCTGCTTGCCTGCGTCACTGAGGCGCAGCTCTCCACAGGTATGGGTTCGATTCTGCATCATATTGTTGCTTCCTTTCCATGAAAAGTGATTTAGAATTGTATAATTAAAATCAGAAATAACGAATTGTATTTATTCGGATGCCTGTTCCCACAGCGCATGGGCCATTTTCTGCCCGATTTCGTGGCCGTTCTTCATCAACAGCGGCAGTGTGACCCCATGGTCAAAGTCCCGGTAACTCCATGCGTCCACATCGAATTGCAGATGCTCAGACCGCCAGATATCAGTTCCGTTGTCCTGCGCGAAGCTGATAGACATGGTATCTAAATCATCGGTTTCCGGGTATTTGACGTAGGTATCCACGATCCCTTCCAGGAAGGGGAGGGCCTGCACCACCACGTTGAAGGGGGCGCGCCGGAACCGCAATTCCTGAATCTCCGACCAGAGATCGTCAAATTCCTCTGTCCCGGCGGTGAGCTTCAAGCGCCGATCCTCATGGCGGTATGTGTTGAAATCCGACAAATACACCTCAATGATGTCCGGCTCCAGCTCCGGATACAGGGTGTCCACGCCGATGGGCCGGGCGTACCAAAGCCCCCAGATCACCAGCAGCGCCGCCAGCAGCAGCGGCAGGTCACGCTTCAGAGTCAGCTTCATAACAGGCTCCTTCCCGTGGTTATTCCACGATCACGCTTCCTTTTTCCAGTTCAGCAAGACCGGCCTTGATCCGGTCGATGGTCTCCTGCGTATTCAGTTTGGTCTGCTCGCCGGACTTCATGTCCTTGCAGGCCACCACGCCGGCGTTGATCTCGTCCTCACCCAGGAAGATCACATAGGGGATGGACAGCTTGTCGGCATAGCTCATCTTGGCCTTGAACTTCTTCTGCTCACAGTGGAGCTGGGTGCGGATGCCCGCCTGCCGCAGCTGGGTGGCCAGCGCGATGGCGGGGGAGAGATCCTCCGTCATAGGCAGGATCAGCGCGTCCGCCGGGGCGGTGGGCAGCTCCGGATTCAGCATCCCCTGCTCGCCCAGCACATAGAACAGCCGGGTCAGGCCGATGGAAATGCCCACGCCGGGGAGCTGCTTGTCGGTGTAGAATTCCGCCAGATTGTCATACCGTCCGCCGGAGCACACGGAGCCGATCTCCGGGTGATCCAGCAGCGTGGTCTCATAGACCGTGCCGGTGTAGTAATCCAGACCACGGGCAATGGTGAGATCCACGGCGAAATTCTCCGCAGGTACGCCAAAGTCCGCCAGATACTTCACCACGGTGTTCAGTTCGCTGAGCCCCTGATCGAACATCTCATTCTTGCCAGTATAGCCCTCCAGGGCCGCCAGGACCTCTTCATTGCTGCCCTTGATGGCGATGAATTTCAAGATCTCGTCGGCGTCGCTCTCGCTGACGGCGAAATCCTCTACCAGAATGGCTTTTACCTTTTCGGGACCGATCTTATCCAGCTTGTCCACGGTGCGCATCACGTCGGCGGATTTCTCCGTGAGGCCCAGCAGGGCATAGAAGCCGTTCAAAATTTTCCGGTTGTTTACTCGAATCTGGAACCGCTTCAAGCCCAGGGTGGAGAAGGTCTGATAAATGATGGAGGGGATTTCCGCTTCGTTGGTGATGTCCAGCTTGCCGTCGCCGATGATGTCGATATCCGCCTGATAAAATTCCCGGAAGCGGCCCCGCTGGGCCCGCTCGCCCCGGTACACCTTGCCGATCTGATACCGGCGGAAGGGGAAGGACAGCTCATTGTAGTGGAGGGCCACATATTTGGCCAGGGGCACCGTCAGGTCAAAGCGGAGGGAGAGGTCGCTGTCGCCCTTCTGGAAGCGGTAGATCTGCTTTTCCGTCTCGCCGCCGGCCTTGGCCAGCAGCACCTCACTGGATTCAATGACAGGGGTATCCAGGGGCGTGAAGCCGTATAGAGAATAGGTCTTGCGGAGGACCTCCATAATGCGCTCCATCTGCTGCTGGGGCGCCGGAAGAAGCTCCATAAAGCCGGACAGCGTCCGGGGGGTCATTTTTGCCATAAAAATACTCCTTTTCGGGTGATATTACTGAGTTTTCCGCTGAAACGGGGCGTTATAGGGTTGTAAAAACTGCAAAAAAACGCTCCCGTCCCATAGCTTTGGGACGAGAGCTTACGCTTCGTGGTGCCACCCAAATTCGGGGCAGACTGCCCCCTTTGGCCTTCTGGTACGGGAAGGGGACCGTGGACGTTTCCGTCCCCGCTCCGCCGCTGTCCTTCTTCCGGGGCAGACGGGATGCTTTCAGCATTGCACCCCTCTCTGTGAGACTGCGTTCCGGCCTACTGCTGCGGCGTCATAGCGGTGTATTCATTTGATAGTAGCCGTTTTCCGGCGATTTGTCAAGCGATGGGCCGGTTGCTGGCGGGATTGACGATCATACGCCAGTCCAGATCACCCCGGGCCAGACCCAGTACCAGCATTTCCGCCGTGGCAATGTTGCTGGCGAAGGGCACATTGTTCTGGTCGCACAGGCGGGAGATGTAACTGATCTCACCGGCCATCTTTTCGTTGCTGGGGTCGTTGAAAAACAGTACCAGATCGAATTCATTGTAGGCGATGCGGGCGCCGATCTGCTGGCTGCCGCCGTGGGCATAGGACAGGAAGCAGTGTACCTTCAGACCCGTGGCTTCCGCTACCATGTGTCCGGTGGTGTTGGTAGCGTACAGGTTATGCTGAGAGAGAATGCCGGCGTAGGCGGTACAGAACTGTACCATCAGGTCCTTCCGGTTGTCATGCGACATAATAGCAATATTCATCTGTCGATCTCCTTTCTGGGGTTCTTATCTGATCCGCAGCAGCGGCGCTTTACCGCCCTGCAGTCGAATTGCGATATTTCGGTATGCGCTGGCCGCTCCATTGTAAGAGCGCAGCAAAAGGGGAGTTCCTTGATTCAGGGACACAGGCAGCGCGTCATCCTCCGGTACCACGCCGATGAGGGGCAGACCTGCCTTGTCCATGGCGTCATCAATGGTGGCGTGCATACTGTGCAGCAGCTTCTTCCGCACCCGGTTCACCACCAGATGCAGCCGGCCGGAACCGAACTGCCGCAGTTCCATCACGGTATGCTGGGCGTCCCGCAAGGAAGAGGCGTCCTGCGTGGTCACTACCACGCAGCGGTCTGCACCGCAGACCGCCAGCCGGAACCCCAGCCCCAGTCCTGCCGGTGCGTCCAGCAGACAGAAGTCAAACTGCTGCCGGATCTTTTGCAGCATCCGCCGAAAGTCCTCCTCTGTCACAGCAGGCCCCCGCATTCGCACAGGCGCCGTCAGCAGATAGAGATTGGGAATACTGGGATGCGCCACCACAGCCGCTTCCAGCGGACAGCGGTCCAGCGCCACATCGGAGAAATCCATCAGCGCCCGGTCCGTCAGTCCCAAGGCCAGATCCAGATTTCGCAGTCCGATGTCGCAGTCCACGCACAGCACCCGCTTGCCGCTCTGGGCCAGCGCGGTGCCGACTCCGGCAGTCAGGGAGGTCTTACCGGTGCCGCCCTTGCCAGACACTACCGCGATACATTGTCCGCTCACGACACCACCTCACTTTCAAATGCCAGTATCCTTATTATAACGGATTCTTTTTGATTTTTGCAAATGGTCTGGGATATTTTTTTGGTGTTTCGGCAATTTTTTTTATAAAAATCACCCGATGGACCACCTCTGTGCCGGGGATCTGGTAGTCGGCCGTCCGCTCCACCTGTCCGCCTAAGGTCTTGATAGCCTTTTTGGCGGATTCCAGCTCCTCATCGGACTCCACGGACTTCATGGACAGGAAGTATCCGCCCACCTTCACCAGCGGCAGGCAAAACTCGCATAGCACACTGAGATTTGCCACGGCCCGGGACACGGCGAAGTCAAAGCTCTGCCGGTGTGCCTCGGCAAATTCCTCCGCCCGGGCGTGAACACACTGCACGTTCTGCAATCCCAGCTCGTTGCAGACCTCCTGTAAGAAGGTAATCCGCTTGCCCAAGGAGTCCAGCAGCGTCATGCGGATGGACGGCTCCAAAATTTTCAGAGGCATACCGGGAAAACCTGCGCCGGTGCCTACATCCACCACGGTTTTGTCCTTGAGGTCCGCCAACGTCAACAACGCGGCGCTGTCCAAAAAGTGGAGGGATACCACATCCTCCGGGTCCGTGATGGCGGTGAGATTCATCACCTTGTTTTTTTCCAGCAGCAGCTCTCCGAACCGCAGCAGGGAGGGGGCGGCGTCATCGCCCAGCCCTAATTCCGCCAGGCCTTTTCGCAGATGAGTTTCCATCATTTCTTCTCTTTCAGCAGATCCCGGATCTCCGTCAGCAGCTTTTCCTCATTGGAGGGCTCCGGCGGGGCGGGCTTTTCGGCAGGGGCCTCCTGCTTTTTCAGTTTGTCATGGAAGCCGTTGATGGTCTTGAGCATCAGAAACACCGCGAAGGCGATGATGAGGAAATCCAGAATAGTGGCCAGGAAGCTGCCGTATTTGATGGCGACCTCCGTAGCGGGGTCGATCACCCCATCGGCTCCGGTAACAGCGGCCTTCAGCACGATCTTCCAATTGGAAAAATCAACGCCGCCGGTGAGTACGGAGATCAGGGGCATGATGACGTCATTCACAAGGGAAGTGGAGATCTTACCGAACGCACCGCCGATGATGACGCCGACGGCCATATCCATCACATTGCCTCGGGCGATAAAGGTTTTAAACTCTCCCATGAAGCTTTTTTTCTTTTCGGGTGCGGACACAGGAAGGACCTCCTTTTGGTCGAAAAATCTTGAAAGCTGAAACCGCTGCGCCGCAATGGCTTCAAAGCGCAGACCGGAATAGGGCCGTTTTCAGGACCAAAATGATCCCACGGTGGTCTCTGCGGTCTGCTATAAGCTGTATCGGCCTGCTACGAATTGTATTATTCTATTCAAATAATACAATTCGTAGCCTCTGACCGATTTTTTGTTTTTACAGGGCTGTGAGAAGAATTTACTTCTTGGTCGGGACCAGGACCTTGGTGCCGCCCATGTAGGGCCACAGGACCTCGGGAATCTTCACGGTGCCGTCCGCCTGAAGGTTGTTTTCCAGGAAGGCGATCAGCATACGGGGAGGTGCCACGCAGGTGTTGTTCAGCGTGTGGCAGAGCTGCATCTTGCCGTTTTCATCCTTGTAGCGGATCCGCAGACGGCGGGCCTGGGCGTCACCCAGGTTGGAGCAGGAGCACACCTCAAAGTACTTCTGCTGACGAGGGGACCAGGCCTCAATGTCGCAGGACTTCACCTTCAGGTCGGCCAGATCGCCGGAGCAGCACTCCAACTGCCGCACGGGGATGTCCATGGAGCGGAACAGCTCCACGGAGAAGTTCCACAGCTTATCGTACCACGCCTTGGAGTCCTCGGGCTTGCAGACCACGATCATCTCCTGCTTCTCAAACTGGTGGATGCGGTACACACCGCGCTCCTCAATGCCGTGAGAGCCCTTCTCCTTGCGGAAGCAGGGGGAGTAGGAGGTCAGCGTCTGGGGCAACTTGTCAGAGGGAATGATCTGGTCGATGAACCGGCCGATCATGGAGTGCTCGCTGGTGCCGATCAGGTACAGGTCCTCGCCCTCGATCTTATACATCATGGCGTCCATATCCGTCTGGCTCATAACGCCCTCCACCACGTTGCCGTGGATCATGAAGGGGGGGATGCAGTAGGTGAAGCCCTTGGAGATCATGAAGTCCCGGCCATAAGCCAGCACAGCCTCGTGGAGACGGGCAATGTCACCCAGCAGGTAGTAGAAGCCGGAGCCGGAGACACGGCCAGCGGCGTCCATATCAATGCCGTCAAAGCTCTCCATGATGTCGGTGTGATAGGGGATGGGGAAGTCAGGCACCTTGGCCTCGCCGAAGCGCTGGACCTCTACGTTGGCGGAATCGTCCGGGCCGATGGGCACGGAGGGGTCAATGATCTGGGGGATCTGGAGCATGATGTGGTGGACTTTCTCGTCCAGCTCAGCTTCCAGTTTTTCCAGAGCGGCCAGCCGCTCAGCCTCATCGGTGACCTGCTTCTTCACAGCCTCGGCCTCAGCCAGCTTGCTGGGGTCCTTCTTGGCCTGACCCATCAGCATACCGACCTGCTTGCTCAGGCGGTTGCGGTCGGAACGGAGCTGGTCTGCCTCCTGAATGTTGGCCCGGCGCTGGCTGTCCAGCTCGATGACCTCATCCACCAGGGGCAGCTTCTCGTCCTGGAACTTCTTCTTGATGTTTTCCTTCACAATGTCGGGATTTTCCCGGATAAACTTAATGTCGAGCATAGTTCATTCTCCTTGATAGATTTGATCGAAATAATTGTAATGATAATGTTTACTTGTTTAAGATCGCTTCTTTTAATTCCTGATACCGCTGGGCCGGAGGCGTAACGCCTTCCGTATTGGTGCTGGGCAGAAGCTCGTCCAGATGCTGGTCGCTGATCTCCTGAAGAGTCAGGAGGCAGCCGTCCAGATTTCCGGTGAGATACTCCTGCTGAAGATTGTAGAGGGCCATCAGCGCCTGAGACGTTTTCTCCAGATCGGAGATGCTGTCGGAAATGACCTTCAGCTCCTCCTTGGCCTCATCCCGTTCTGCTTCTGTTTCATCCAGCCGCTTCTGCAGCTCGATGATCTGCTCCTGTGTTGCCTGGATCTCCTGAATGGCGGAGACGGAATTCTGTAATTGTCCCAGTGCCTCCGTGTTGCTCCGCTGATGGGACAGCATGGAGAGAAACATCAGCAGAAATGCCGCCAGGAACAGGATCAGAATATAGATGATAACGGGCTTCTTGCCGGTTTCCGGCGTTTCTGAGGATGCGGGCGTCACCTCGCCTCCGTCAGCTCGTTTTTCAAATTTCATACCTGAGGTCCTTTCTTTAATTGTGAGACCTTGATGACGGCCAAAGCGTCCAGCAGGTCGTTCAGATCGTCCACGCCGTAATATTCCAGCTCAATCCGACCTTTTTTACGGCCGGGAACGATCTTCACACCGCGGCACAGCCGGGCCTTCAACTCATTTTGGGCCTCTGCCAGATAATCCACCTCGTCAGGGTCCTTGGCCTGCGCCTCTTTCTTCTCGGCGGAAAGCCGTTTGACCAGAGCCTCTGTCTGCCGGACGGAAAGTCCGCCGCTGACAATGGCGTTGGCCGCGCTTTCCTGCAGGGAAGGGGAGAGGGGAACCAAAGCCCGGGCGTGACCAGCGGAGAGTTTGCTCTCCTCCACCAGCTTTCGGACGGAGGGCGTCAGTCCCAGCAGCCGCAGGGCATTGGTCACGGCGCTGCGGGATTTGCCTACCCGCTGGGCAGCTTCCTCCTGCGTCATGTGGTAGGATTCGATCAATGACTGAAAACCGGCGGCTTCCTCCATGGGATTCAGGTCCTCTCGCTGGAGGTTTTCGATCATGGCCAGCTCGGCCGCCTTGCGGTCATCGGCCTCGATCACGATGACCGGAACCTCCTGTAAGCCCGCCAGCCGGGCTGCCCGCCAGCGGCGTTCTCCGGCAATGATCTGATAGTAGCCGGATGACAGCTTTCGCACGGTTAACGGCTGAATGATGCCGTGCTGTGAAATGGAATCCGCCAGTTCCTGGAGAGATTCATCATCAAAGCGCTTCCGGGGCTGTGATGAGCAGGTCTCCACCTGTGAAATGGGAAGTGACAGACTGCCGCTGGACTCGGTTTTCATCACATCGTCGCCTAAGAGGGCGCCGAGTCCTCTGCCGAGACCAGAGGGCTTTTTTGATGCCATAGAAACGCTCCTTTCTACTGTTTTTTCAGGAACTCGACTGCGAGTGCCTGATAGGCCTCCGCACCGCGGGAGGTGCGGTCATAGGCCGTGATGGGCTTTCCGTGGCTGGGCGCCTCAGAGAGCCGGACGTTCCGGGGGATCACTGTGGCGTAGACCTTGCCGGGGAAGTAGTGCTTGACCTCTTCCGCCACCTGCATGGCCAGATTGGTGCGTCCGTCGAACATGGTCAGCAGAACGCCTTCCAGCGCCAGCTTCGGGTTCAAAGAGCGCCGCACAATGCGAACCGTGTTCATCAGGTCGCTGAGACCTTCCAGAGCGAAATACTCGCCCTGAACCGGAACCAAAATGCTGTCAGCAGCACAGAGGGCGTTCAGTGTCAAAAGCTCCAAAGACGGCGGGCAGTCAATGAAAATGAAGTCATATTCCGCCGCCAGCTGGTCCAGCGCGCCCTTCAGAAGAAATTCGCGGCGGTCCATGCCGATGAGCTCAATGCCGGCGCCGGCCAGTGCCTTGTTGGAGGGAAGTACGTCTCCGTATCGGGTGTGCACCACCGCGTCTGCGGCGGGCACGTCGGAGACCAGCACCTCGTAAATGCCTTTGGAAACGGTTTTGTCCACGCCCATGCCGGAAGTGGAATTGGCCTGTGGGTCAAAGTCGCAAAGCAAGACGCGCTTGCCCTGCTCCGCCAGTGCTGCCGCCAGATTGACACAGGTGGTGGTTTTGCCCACGCCGCCTTTTTGGTTTACGATGGAAATGATTTTTGCCACAGGCCACCTGCTTTCCGGGCCACAGCCCTGTTTGATGCACGGCATAAGTGCCGTGGAGCATTGCGGTGCAATGACTCAGCAAATAGTATTATAACAAGGAGCCTGCGGTGTTTCAAGGCGTTCCTGTAAAAAAATGCGGTTTTGCAGTATTTTTTATAAAAACAATTTTTAGAAAACTCAGATTCTACTGGTTTCACGTGAAACATTTTGTTGGCGGCGGCTGTAAAGGAAACCCCGCTGACAAAAGTCAGCGGAGTTGTTTCACGTGAAACATGAAGCGGAAGCGAGAGCGCTTCACGGCAGATCGGTTTGCAGCAGCAATCCGCTGCGGGGCGGCAATGTCAAGGGAATTGCATTGTCAGTTGGGATGAAGCGCTGACCGGTAAGCAGATCCCGGGCAGGCGGAGCAGACCAGGGCAGCGATAAGGCCTGAGACACATCAGCGGCATTGACCACAGTGGTCAGAAGCTGACCATCCAGCTCTCGTGCAAAGATCAACAGGGGACCGGAGGTCCAGATCCAATGAAGAACGCCGGCTTGCAGTGCCGGGAAGGAGCGCCGGAACCGGGCCAGCTCCGCAAAGTGTGCCTTGAGATCAGTATCTTCCTGTGCCCAAGGATAGCCGGCCCGGTTAAAGGGATCTTCCCAACCCTCCATAGCAGCTTCATCTCCGTAATAGACGGTGGGCGCGCCGGGGAAGGTAAAGAGGATCAGTGCCGCCAGCCGCAGCCGCTCCAGGCCAATCTGGCGCTGGGCGGGGGAGAGGCAGTACGCTGCCCGGTCTGCCTTGCTGTCCGGTACGTTATCTGCACCTAAAACAGTAAGGATGCGAGGGGTATCGTGGGTGCCAAGGAAGTTCATCAGGGAGAGGAATGCCTCCGGCGGGTAGTTTTCCCGGAGGGCTTCCAGTGTTTCCCGGAAATCGTCGGCATCCCCGCCTCGCAGGTAGGCGATGAGCGCCGTGCGGAAGGGGTAGTTCATCACGCCGTGCAGCTCGTGGCCAAGCAGATAGCGCCGCCGCTGGGAGTAGGCGACCTTGGTGGTGGCGTCCTCCCAGACTTCGCCCAAAAGGAAGCTGTCCGGGGCGGTTTCCTCCATAGCGGTACGAATTTCGGCAATAAAGTCATCCGGCAGCTCATCGGCTACGTCCAGCCGCCAACCAGAAGCCCCGGCCCGGAGCCAGTGGCGCACCACGGAGTCCTGTCCCCGGATGATGAAGTCCCGGTAGTCCGGCTCGTTCTCCTGAACGGCAGGCAGCGTCATGATCCCCCACCAGGCGTCATAATCCGTAGGCCAGGGATGGAAGGAAAACCAGTTGAAATAAGGGGAATCGGTGCTTTGGGCCGCGCCTACGCCGGGATAGAAGCCGTCGGCGTTGAAGTAGCGGCTTTGAGAGCCGGTGTGATTGAATACACCGTCTAAAATCACCCGGATGCCACGCTGTTTCGCTTCCCGGCAAAGGCGGCGGAAATCCTCCTCGGTGCCTAACATAGGGTCGATGCGAAGGTAGTCGGCTGTGTTGTAGCGGTGGTTGGAGGCGGATTCAAAAATAGGATTCAGGTACAGCACGGTGACGCCCAGAGCGGCCAGATCATCCAGCTTGGCGGTGATGCCATTGAGAGAGCCGCCGAAAAAGTCCCGGTTTCGTACCTCACCGTCTGGGTCCGGCGCCCAAACGGGCTGGTCGTTCCAATTCTCATGGACCCAACGGTTTCCCACCAGACCGGTGGGGTCCGGAAGGGAAAGACGGCAGAAGCGGTCCGGGAAGATCTGATAGACCACACCGCCGCCAAACCACAGAGGGGTGGCCGTTTTCTCGTAGACGGTGAGCTGCCAGCTTTGGATCTCCCCGGTCTCCTGCCAGCCGGATTGATCCAACAGGGCCATGGAGCCATCAGAGCGGATCAGGCGGAAATGATACCAGAGTAGCTCCGGCTCTGTGGGGGCGGTGAGGACGCCGGTGAAGCGGGTACGCTCACCGTCCACAGCCTCCGGCAGAAGCTCCATCTGGATCTCTTCACCGGAAAATTCCCGCCGCGCCACCAGGACACAGCGGGAATAGCCATCTCGGGTGAGGGGACGGACATGAAATACGACTTCGCTGCCGCAAGGGACAGCGCCAAAGGGCTTTTTACAGAACTCGCTGCGGGAGTCGAACACAAAGGGATCACGCATGGGAGAGACCTCCGAATCAAGGAATCAGTTGATTTTCCGGGAGAATGGACGCCGTGTCCTCCCGGTCAAAGTAAGCGTTGATAATGTCCACAGCGGTGGTGGCCAGAACCGCGCCGGCGTCAGCCTTTTCCAATACCAAAGCTACGGCGATCTCCGGCTCGTCAAAGGGCGCGAAGGCTACGAACACGCCGTTTTTCATGGAGCCGCCGATCTGGGCGGTACCGGTTTTCGCACCGGCGGAGACCACGCAGTTCTGGAAGGGACCGGCCACGGAGCCGCCGTTGGTGGTGTAGCCCAGCATACCTTTTTTCACAGCTTGCAGGGTGGAATCGCTGATGTTCAGGGTGTTGAGGGGTTCTGTGTCGCCGGTGGCGATGATCGCAGAGTTATCGTAGGACTTGACGTTTTTCAACAAATGGGCGGGGTAATGCTTGCCACCAGAGACAAGAGTAGCAATGTAGTTGGCAAGCTGCAACGGGGTATATTCCTGATTGGCCTGACCAAAGGCTGCCCAAGGAGCCTGATCCTGACCGCTTTCGTTAACAGCCTGCCGACCTGTGCTTTCACCGACCTCGATGCCGGTGGGTTCGCCCAGTCCCAGAGCGGAATAGTATTCGTTCAGTGTGTCCAGTCCCATGCGGTAACCCATTTCCATGAAATAGGTGTTGCAGGAATTGGTGATGGCGCTGGTGACGTTCATTTTGCCGTGTCCGCTGCGCTTCCAGCAATTCGTGTTGTTTTCCCAAGTGGCACTGGGGTATTTCCAGTAGCCGGGGTCAAAAATGGTCTCGGTGGTGGTGGTGACACCGGATTCCAGTGCCGCCACAGCGGTAGCGGGCTTTAAGGTGGAGCCGGGGGCGTAGGGGCTGTTGGTGGCGCGGTTGGTCAGGGGCTTGGCGGGATCGTCCCGCAGCTCCGCAAAGTCCTTCCGCCAGGTGGAGAGGTCATAGGAAGGGCAGGAGGCCAGTGCCAGAATTTCGCCTGTACCGACTTTGACCACAGCGGCGGCGGCACCCCGGCTGTCCAGATGGTCTTTCTGGTTCAACTGGGCTACTTTAGCGGCCAAAGTGTCCTCCACCGCCTGCTGGAGCTTGAGATCCACTGTCAGCTCCACGGTATAGCCGGAGCGGGGCTCTACACTATAATATTCACCGGTGACCTTGCCGTCGCTGTTGACGGAGATCATCCGCTTGCCGTCCGCACCCCGGAGGTAGTCCTCAAAGGCGGCTTCTACACCGGAGAGGCCGATGGTGTCATCCATCCGGTAGCCACGCTCCTTCAAATCATCGGTATAGTCGGAGATGCCGCCCACGGTGCCTAAAATATGGGCAGCGTAGGTGGTGGCGTACTGCCGGGCGGAGGAGCGGATGATCTTGGCCCCCTGAAACTGGCCGTCGCTGATGAGGGAGCAGAAGGCTACATCCACGTTCTGCGCCAGAACGTAGGCGTTGTTGTTAGCGCCCAGCTTCCGCAGCTTCAATTCGTACCGGACGCCCAAGATCAGGCGGGCGTCGCTGTCGGAATAATCGTCGGAGAGCTTCATATCCTCCCGCATCCAGTCGAAGAGCTTGGCGGGCGTGACGCCAGCGTTCAGCAGGAGGGAATTGGTCAGCGCAGCGCTGTTGGTCTGCTTCAAAAGCTCCGTATCCTTGGCGGTGGCCGGATCCAGAGCGGTTTCACCCTCCTTGGGGGGCTTCAGCAGCTCCGGGTGCTGGCGGACATAGGCGGCCAGCAGCTCCCGTGTGGGCTTCAGGTCCCGAAGGTAGGAGAAAAAGCGGCTCTTCTGCGTGTCGGTAAGGGTATCTACGGTGAAATGGGCCGCGCCGTCCAGGGAGAGGGGAAGGTTATCCTCCCAAGCGACCCCTTGATCCCGGCAGAGGGTGACCAGACGGAGAATGGCGTCATTCTGGTTTTCACCGGGCTTCAAAAGAGAGGCGTCAAAGGTCAGGCTGTAAGTGGATTGGTTGGTCACAAGGGTCCGGCCAGAGCGGTCGGTGATGATGCCCCGGGAGGCCTCCACATTTTCCATGCGGGTGATGGTTTGAATGGATTTGGCCAGATATTCCTCGTGGTGAACAACCTGGGTATTGAAAAGGACCACCAGATAAATGGCCAGCACTGCCAGCGCCATGGCAGCCATGACGCGGAATCTGGTGAGTTGGGAGGGGCGTTGGTTCATGATTACCTCCGTGGAAAGTCCTTAATCGTCAACATGAACGCGGAGATAGACCCGGCGGAACAGCCAGGTCATAGGCAGGCTCCACAGCAGGGAGGCGCACAGTTCCCGCAGGGTGACGGACATGGCCGCACCCCATGCGGGATGGCCCTGAGCCCAAAGGACGATGCAGTGGAAGATGCCTGTCAGCAGATAGGCGGGCAGAGCCGCGGCGGCAGAGCAGAGATACCCGGCTGGGATCAGGCTCTGGGACAGCAGTCCGGCGGCGAGGCCCACAAGGGGGAGGATCAGAGTATAAAAGCAGGGAATGGGGGAAGGGAGCAGCAGGTCGCAGAAAACGCCACAGGCAAGGGCGTAGACCGTGCCGGCGGCGGGGCCCTCAAAGGTGGCGGGGAGGGCGGCAATCAGGGGATAGAGAAAGGGGATAACGCCCCAGATGGTCACACGCTGGAGAAAAGCGGCCTGAACAACGGCCCAGACCAGTCCGGCCAAAGTGTACAGAGTCCATTTAAAAATCGTGGCGCTGCGGGCCAGCAAGGGGAATCCCTCCCTTCTGTAATGGTGAATGAACGGTAAGCGGTCAGCTTACGATCTCAAAGGATTTGATGATGCACACCTCCGTGAGACCGTTCAGGTCCGCAGCGGGGGTGAGGATGGCATAATTAGAGGTGTCGGAATCGTCGGCCCGAAGCTCGGAGACAGAGCCGATGACCAGATCCGGGGGCAGATAGCCGCCCAGACCAGAGGTCACAACTAAATCGCCCTCCAACAGCTGGCAGGAGGCGGGGAGGGAGTCCAGCTTCAGCTTACCGTCGTCCATCAGGGCAAAATCGCCGCCGGCAATGCCGATGTCCTTGGTGCGGTAGACACGGGCACCTAAGGAGGTGTCGGTGTCCACCACGGTCAGCACCGTGGACCAGTCGTAGCCCGCTTTGCTGATGCGGCCCACCAGGTTGCCGTTTCCGTCGATGACGCAGTCGCCCACCTCCACGCCGTGGGCCGTGCCCTTGTTCAGCGTTAGGGAGGCGGTCCAGTTGGTGACACCCCGCTCTGTGACGGTGGCGGTCTCGAAGTCGCTGAGGTCCCGGCGCTGCTGACGCAGGTCCAGCAGGTCCCGGAGAAATACGTTTTCCTGACTGGCGGCCTCGCCCTGACGGACGGTGGCCTCCATTTCCGCGATCTGCTTTTTCAGGGCCTCATTTTCCGCTTTCAGGGCGGTGACGTCCTCATAGTAATTCTGCTTGTCGGTGAACCAGCCGGATACGGAGGTGCAGACTGCCCGGAAAGGACTGGTAATGGTGTTGGCCAGATCCACCAGCGGGGAGGCGTTGGTGCTGAAATAGGACAGCAGAGCCAGCGCCACGGCGATCACCGCCCCGGCGAAGAGGATCCATAATCCGTGATTCTTCAGAAAATCCTTCAAGGAAGTTCTCCTTCTAAAAAGTTAAAACGCAATCGATTACAATAACTTAATGCCAAACTGAGCCAGCATCCGGCTCAGACGCAGGACAGGCAGGCCCATGACGTTGAAGAAGTCGCCCTCCAGACGCTCCACCAGTAACGCGCCCTTGCCCTGAACACCGTAGGACCCGGCTTTGTCCATAGGTTCGCCGGTGGCAATGTAGGCCCGCAGCTCGGATTCCTCAGCGGGGCGGAAGATAACGCCGGTGGCTTCGCTTTCCGTCAATACACGGTCTCCCTGACGGACGGTGACGCCGGTGCAGACAGTGTGGCGGCGGCCCTGCAGCGCGGTGAGCATCCGCAGCGCGTCGGCCTCATCCTGGGGCTTGCCCAGACGCTGGTCATCCAGAAACACCATGGTGTCGGCGGTGATGACGATCTCCTCCGAGGTGCAGAGCTTGGCGGCAGCATCCGCCTTTTCCCGGGAGATGTATTCCACGATCTGCGCGGGGGTGAGACCCGTCGGGTAGTGCTCGTCCGTCTGAGGCACCCGGATGTCAAAATCCGTGATGCCGATGCGGTTCAATAATTCCTGCCGCCGGGGGGAGCCGGAGGCCAAAACGATGCGAGACATGGCGATCCTCCTTACTTGCCGGTGGAGCCGAAGCCGCCCCGGTCGGGACCGGTGAGGTGTTCCACACGGGTAAAGACGAGAGGAGGTTGGTTCTTCATAATGCGGAACTGGGAAATGCGGGTGTTCTTGTCGATGTGGACATCCCGTGTGGCGTACATGGGAACGCGCCACTGGTCATTGTCGCCCCGGTAGGTGTAGTCCACCACACCCATGGAGTTGGCTTGCAGCAGACCGTAGTTCTTAAAGGTGGAGCTGCGGGGCACCACATGGGCCTCGTAGCCCTCCGGCAGCTCGATGGCGACGCCCAAGGGGATCAGGCGGAATTCTCCGGCCTTCATATCCACATCCTCGGCGGCGTGGAGGTCGATCCAGTCGGATTTGCCTGCCACATAGCATAGCTCGTCGATGCCGTCCACAAAATATTTTACCTTAATTTCTTCCATGTGAAACTCCAAAATTAAAAACAAATTGTATTATATGGTTTCTATTATACAAATAGAACTGAAAATCGCCTGAAAAAGCGGGGGATTCCCGTAGAGATTCTGCCGTCGGCTCAATCCACACCGCGGTAGTAGAGTCCCCGGGTGAAGGGGCCGGAGGCGGGGGCACCGGTCTGGTAGGCCCGGAAAATGTCCGCACATTCCGCAGGTGCTTCCGTGGTGAACCGCAGGCGGGCATAGGTCAGGCCACAGTGCTTCCACTCGGGCTTGTCCGCCAGCCACAACGGCGCACTGTTCTGGATCTCCGTCCGGTGGCCGTAGGCCGGGAGCAGCGGGAACTTTGCCCCGGTGCGGTCCTGAAGATCGTTTGGCTTGCGGCAGGGGGCCTGCTGGGGGACGGCGTCACCCGCTTCGGACAGGTGACAGCCGGTTTCATTCTGCACCAGACAGTTTTCCGTGATCATCAGGGGCAGTCGGCCGTAGACGATGGCCTCTGCCGGGATCAGCTTTTGGATGTCCCGCATCTGTGGGAACCGCAGCTCGAAGGACAGGCAGGCGGAGGAGAGCTCCTTGCGCCGGAGATAGTCCAGAGAGCGGCTGTTGAACACGTTGAGGCCGAAGTCGCCGCGGATAGTCAGTCCGGCGTCCCGCAAAAGAGGCAGATGGCCGATGTTCCCCGCCAGAGCGGAGGTGACGCCCAGCTTTTTGGCGTGAGCCAGCCACGTCCGGAGCTGGGGTTCATTTCGGTCCCGCCAGACACGGGGAAGAATGGCACACCACTCTCCGGCGAAGTCCGGCAGCACGTCCTGCTCCGCCAGCAGCTCCAAGGGGAGGTCGATGTGGGCGGGGGACAGGGGCAGCAGCGCTTCCGCCTGCGCCCAGGTTGTGACGGAAACGGTCAGGGCCGGGGTATCGGCGGTGCAGTCCAGATTCGGCAGAGGGGAGAAGTCCTGTTCCCGGCGGACCGAAACGGCACAACGGGCGTTCTCCAAGGCGGCCAGAGCATCCCGGCGCAGGGCGTTTACCGCCCCGGCGGAGAGAAACAGGCCGTCTGCTACATCGGCGGAGCCGTCCGTACAGCGGAAGGCGGTGCCGCCTGTCTTTTGCAGACGGAATTCCAGATCGGTAGCCGTCAGTGCCTTGTTCTGAGCCGGCTCCGGGATGGGGCCTTCGGCGGCGGCCACATGGCCGTCATCGTCCCAAACTGTCAGGGAAACCGGCTGTCCGGCCTGACAGGAGCAGGAGAAATGGATGGGAACGGTGCGGGCGTCATCCTTTTCGTATTTGGCTCGGGCGGCGGCAAACAATTCCTTCGGCTCCGGGGTGTTTTCAGGGCGGGTGCCGAACATGGCGGGGCCGTGGCGACCCTGCCAGTAGTCCGCTGTAAAGCCTGAGCGGGAGAAAGCCAGCTCCAGATCCTTTTTTTCGGCGGCGGTGGGCTTGCGGCCCTCCCGGATCAGACGGGCGTAAATGTCCGTGATGACCGCCACATATTCAGGGCGCTTCATGCGGCCTTCCAGTTTCAGGCAGCTGACATCCATTCGCTCCATGTCGGAAATGCGGTCAGCAAGGCAGCTATCCTTCAAACTGAGGGGGTAGGTGTTTTGGGCGGGGCCGTTAAAGCCGTAGGGCAGGCGGCAGGGCTGGGCGCAGGTGCCCCGGTTGCCGCTGCGTCCGCCAATGAGGGCGCTCATTTCGCACTGGCCGGAGTAGCACATGCAGAGAGCACCATGGCCGAAGATCTCGATCTCGGCGGGACAGGCCTTGCAGATGGCGGCGGTGTCCTCCCGGGAGCACTCCCGGGCGAGGACCACCCGCTCGCAGCCGTCCCCATAGACCTCGTTGGCACCGCCGGCGGTAAAGACGCTCATCTGAGTGCTGGCGTGAAGGGGGAGGTCCGGCAAGGCCTCCCGCAGCAGGGCAAACAGGCCCCAGTCCTGCACCAGCACGGAGTCCACCCCGAGACGGCAGGCCGTCCGGGCGGCATCTAAGGCCAGAGGCAGCTCCCGGTCCGTCAGCAGGGTGTTCAGGGTCAGAAAGACCCGGACGCCCCGGAGATGGCAGTACCGGATGGCATCGGCAAATTCTTCGTCAGAAAAGTTTTTGGCGCTCCGGCGGGCGTTGAAATTCCCCCAACCCAGATAGACGGCGCCGCAGCCGCTCTGGACAGCGGCCCGGAGGGCTTCCGGAGACCCGGCGGGGGAGAGCAGTTCCAGAGCCATTACTTGCGGTTGTCCAGACGCTGCTGAAGACGGAAAATCTCCCGTTTCAGCTCACTGACCTCGGCCTGAGCCTTGGAAGCCTCGTCCAGATAGCCTTTGATCTGGCTCCGAAGCTGCTCGGCGGCAGCCTGAGATTTGAACAGCTCGTCCGTCAGGTTGACGGCAGTGAGCACGGCGGCGTCAGTGCGGCCCACCTTGGCATCGTTCATGACCTCGGTCATTTTGTCGCTGACACAGCTTCCTACCTTCTGCATGTAGGCGGAGGTTTCGTCCGCTACCAGGGTGTATTCCTCTCCGCAGATGGTGATGACAACACGGTTTGCCATTTGCGCATCCTCCTTTTTTATGTATGTCCTGCGTTGGGACGCAATACACAATATTACAGCATCCAGTATAGCACAAAGGCCGCAGGTGTTCCACAAAAATCGTGGGAAATCGAAAAAGTTTACAACTCGCTGACGGCCCTCTTGCCGTAGGGGAAGATTTCGTGTAGAATAAGGGCTGAATGAAAAGGAAAGAGG
>ULYD01013597.1_pt1 | contig 20765 bp, 22 predicted proteins | sample 1961831 | NCBI WGS metagenome assembly ULYD01 (sample SAMEA4835854, study PRJEB28245) | human gut metagenome | biome: gut microbiome; material: fecal sample | place: Denmark | collected 2008 | reverse complement strand
TTGAGCCACTCTCATAATACTCCTTCAGCATACGGAGCTTGAACTCCATGCTGTAATTTTTACGTTCTCTTAACTTGTTTGACATGTTACACACGTTCTTTTAATTGTTAATTACGTGTGAAGTAAATCTGTATCATGTCAATACTTATTTTTCGTAGATACCGACATGATTTCCTTCGCTATCTTCTAAAACGGCGAAGTATCCTTTATTTTCCGCTTCAATCTTTGTCTTGGGTATAATAATTTTACCCCCTTTATCCAATACTTTAGATAAAGTGTCCTCGATATCTTGGCTATTAAAATGGATTAAGATACCATCCGGCGAAGGTTGATAACTAGGAGCGTAGAACAAAGCCCCAACCGCTTCTCCTTGCTCGATAAAACAGGCCATCTTCTCTGTCTCACATTCGGAAACCGATAGTTTTAACCCCAAAATAGTTTCATAGAAATTGATCGCTCGATAAAAGTCTACAGTTGGAATCTCGAAAAAAGCAATTAAATTGTTCATTTTGTTTTCTTTTTATAGTTACTGTTAATGTCCTCGCGAAGACATCACAAAAGTAGAGCGTATCGTATCTATAGGATAGAAGAAAAAGGACATCTTGATCACTCCGAGAAATAATCAGAATAAGGAGCGCATAAGGAAAGATACTCCGTGGGTGTATAGCCGGAAAACAGTTTAAACTCTTTTATCATATGTGACTGATCTGAAAACCCACATTCATAAGCTAATTGAGCGAATGAAATGGATGGATTCTGTTGTACCTTAAATAAAGCTCGTTGCATCCTAACGATACGAAGAAACTCTTTGGGCGTAGCTCCTACATAATCTAAGAAAATGCGGTTGAACTGTTTAGAGCTTAGGCATGCGGTTTCAGATAACTCAGAAATATTAGTTTTCGCTTGTTCATTTATTTGATGGAGGACTGCGGATATTCGCTTTAAGTTATATTCATAGCCTTCAAACCTATAAAGACGGTGAATCAAAAACTGCTCGATCAAGCGGATGCAAGTTTCATGATCATCAGCCTCTATCACTTTTCTGGATAATATTGATAATTCCAAATCTTCTATAGCATCCACCGCTATAAGTTCTCCATAAAAGAACTTAAGGGGAAGTTGAAGGATGGCTCTTGCCGCATACGGCTGAAAAACAACCGTGATCATTTCAATCTTTCCGGCTGACATCACATCTGAAAAGTTGAGGCATTGCCCACAGATGAACGCTTGAGGCTGCGATTCTTTTTTTCCTACTAATAAAAGCCTTTTACCCCTATGAAATACTAATTGTATGCAGCCCGTTGGTAAAGTCCGTTCAGATACAGAAACATCCGCGCCATCTTCCAGTATCCAATAATATCTTACATAAGGAGTTAATATATGAATAGGCTTTATTATTTTAAATGACTGCATCTTATAGAATTTAATTTATCGGGGCAAAGATAAATAACCCCTAATCAATTCTATAGTAAAAAAGAGACATTTCATATTAATACTGCGACATTAAGCTTCAATCAACTATTTTTGGGTATATTCAAAACTGTAGTATGCTTGATTTCATTAAGCACAAAAGAGCTTTGCATCTTCACGATGCCATGAACCTTGGTTAATTTCTCGAACACAAATTGATTATAGGCATCTAAATCCTTAAGAACCACTTTGACAAAGAAATCATAAATACCTCCCGTCGAGTAACATTCCATTATTTCATCGATATTCCGTATTTCTTCTTTGAAGCGTTCGATATGCTCATCATCGTGTACAGCTAAAGATACATTACAGAAAATGATCAAGGGTAATCCTATTTTTTTATTGTCGACCAATGCCACATATCCTTTTATATATCCTTCGTTTTCTAAACGTTTGATTCGTTCGTAAATAGGAGTCTTGGAGATATGAAGTTTCTCAGAAAGCTCTTTTGTATTGATCTTCGCGTCCTTTTGCAAAGAATGAAGAATTTCAATATCTGTCTCATCAAGTAGTGCCATAGTTTTTTTTCCTGTTTTATTTGATTTAATATCCCCGAATTAGAATTATAGAATGCAAAACAGGACAAAAATAGGAAAATTATCGTATTTAAGCTTGACGTATAGGAAAACAATCTTCTTTAAATAACTTTGCAGCAAATAAAAATCTAATTCTAACACAATTATGTTTAAAAGTAAAGATCTTCTGTATCATAGTATCGCCATATTGACAGTCATTATATGGGGAACAACGTTTGTCTCCACAAAAATACTGATTAATACAGGATTATCACCGGTTGAGATATTGTTATACCGTTTCGTGCTTGCGTATTTTTGTATTTTGACTATAGCGCATCGACGGTTGTGGGCTAATTGCGTAAAAGATGAATTCTTATTGTTCTTGTCTGGATTATGTGGTGGTTCCCTATACTTCATAGCGGAGAATACGGCATTGGGCATCACATTGGCTTCCAACGTTTCATTATTGATCTGTACAGCACCGATCATTACAACGGTATTGTCTCACCTATTTTATAAAGAATCTCTTAGGAAAGGACTGTTATATGGATCTTTAGTTGCCTTATTTGGAGTCGGATTAGTTGTTTTCAACGGCAGTGTTCTTTTAAAAGTAAATCCACTTGGTGATTTTCTCACTTTAGTTGCCGCTACGATGTGGGCTTTTTACTGCCTTATCCTAAAGCGTTTGAGTCGTTCTTATCCCACCTTGTTTATTACACGAAAAGTATTTTTTTATGGGATACTTTCTCTTTTCTTCTATTTTGCGATCTACCCTTTAAATATCAAACTAGAGTTATTGAAACTGCCAATCGTATATTTAAATATATTATTTCTGGGTGTCATCGCCTCAATGCTTTGTTATATCATGTGGAATACGGCAGTCAGAGCCCTCGGAGCATCAAAAACAGCCAATTATATTTACATTGTCCCTCTGGTCACCTTGATAACTTCTGCGATTTTTCTATCAGAAACTATTACGATAGCTTCTGGTATTGGCGCTTTAGCCATTATTAGTGGAGTTTATATCGCAGAGAGGTAAAAATAAAGAAGGGTTACTCATATGAGTAACCCTTTGATTTTCAGTGGTGCCACCAGCACCATTTTTATACTACTGAAATGAATTGTGGTAAATCTTATTAAAATGTAAGTTGCTATATATCAACCGAATTAAACCGAACTAAATTTGTTTTGAAGCGTTAACATTCAAGAATTATAGGTAACTTTATAGGTAACTTTATAAAAGTTACCTATCTTTGTATCCGGATTTGGTTGGTGTTTTATCGTAACCCGAACCAAACCCTGTAAACCAAACAATTAAATCAATTTGAATTATGGCAAAGACTCTCTCCAGATTCTATTTTCTCAGAAAGGACGAGAACAAGGATAAAGCCACCCTGTTTGTGAGGGTGCAAGACCCAATACGAAAAATCGATGTGCAATTTACCACACGGCTTCGTGTCAGTGTGCCGGAATGGAAAACAGCCGTGTCAAGCGAAGATGCGTTGGCACGTCATCGCAAAGAGTATCCGAAATTGCATGATATGCTTGGACGTATTGAGGTGATGCTGAAACGCGAGATGGACGCTCCGGAATTTGACCGCGAAAAAGTAAAAGAAGAAATAATGGCTATTGCGGATCCTGACAAATCGGAGATAATTCGTCGTCAGCGAGAGGCGGAAATAATAGCACAAAAGAAAGAGGAACAATTAAAACAAGAAGAAGCTGAAAGGGCAAGAAAAGCAGCCGAAGCCGAACGCGCCAATATCTGGAATTTCCTCGATCGATTTGTCAATGACATCAAGGCCGGAAAGCGGCTAAATGGCAATGACCCGTACACTCCCGGCAGTTGTAAGGCGTGGAGCAGTTTCCGAAAACTCTACAATGGCTTCGACCCTCGCCATAAATTGACATGGGGCGATGTTGACCGCGAACTTGTGACGAAATTTCTCGCTCACCTCGCCCAACTTGACTATATGGGCAGTTCAATCAACAAGTACCTTGTGTCATTCCGTGCTATGGTCGGCTATGCTTATGCCGACGGTCTTCACAACAACGACCGCGCTATGGCTTGTTTCTCCAAACGCAAGGTTGAGGAAAGCGACAAGGCGGTTGAAATTTATCTGACTGAAGCCGAATTACAGGCTTTGGCAGATATGGAGTTGACCGGGCTTAAAGACCACGTGCGCGATATATTCCTTATCGGGTGTTATACCTGTCAGCGTGTCAGCGACTACAACAATATTCAGCCTGAGGATTTCACAACAACGGCAAAAGGTACGCCTATAATCCGGCTTATCCAACAGAAAACACGTAACGAGGTCAAAATACCGATAATGAACCCCAACCTCAAAGCCATCTGCGAGAAATACAATTACAACATTCCCTCAGTGATTGACGTGCTGATCAACCGCTACATCAAGGAGATACTTGAAGACCTGTCGGCAACTGTGCCTTCCCTTGCTGTCAAAGTACCCACAAAACTGACAATGAAGCAAAAGAACAATGAGGCACTGGGTAAACTGACCGTAGAGCGCAACGCGAAAGGAGAGGTTGTGATGCCACGATACAACTGCGTCACAACCCACACGGCCCGGCGCAGTGGCATTACCAACATGTACCTGTCGCACAAATATACCATCGTCCAGATGATGCACGTCAGCGGCCACAAAACGCAGAAAACCTTCATGGACTACATTAAGCTATCCTCTGACGAAATAGCCGATGAGATAGACGCAATCGCCAATCCGACACAAAACGATGTATTCTAATGCGTTTGTGCCACGATGGAATGCCTCAAGCACCAACATTTCAATAGGGATTAAAGCCTAAGTATCAGAATATTTTTTGTAATTTTGCATCAGCAATTAACACAATGGACAATATTATCAATCATACGTCACATTCATTGGAGAGTTTCAGTTTTGAGGCTCTCACTCAATGTATATCAACCATTCATTCTGCATTGCAGACTTCGGCTGTCAATGCGGTTAATCGTTATGCGACTATCCGCAATTGGTTGATCGGTCGTTATATCGTCGAGTATGAACAGTGTGGTAATGACAGAGCACAATATGGGACAAGGCTTTTACCGAGGTTGACAGCCAAATTAGACACATCGGGAATCAATTCAACATTACTCAAAAATGCGCGTAAATTTTATTTGACATATCCCCATGTATCTGAAATTGCTAATCAGATTTGTCCGATGCTATCGGACAAATTTCCAGAGTTATCCTCATTTTTCTTATCTCCTCTGAACACTTTGCCAATTTGTCCGACACCGTCGGACAAATTCACTACTCCGGCATCTTCGCTTATCGCTAATCTATCTTTCTCCCACATTGTTGAACTTCTTACCATAGAAGACCCGCTCATTCGTTTCTTTTACGAATTTGAGTGTATGCGGAACGTATGGAGCGTGAAAGAACTCCGGAACCAGATCTCAAAAAATCTCCATATTCGTGTAGGGTTGAGCAAATCTCCAGAACTTGTGATGAAAAAGCTCACGGAAATTACCGAACATCAAAACTCTGCTCTTCAAATTAAAGACCCCTTAGTACTGGAGTTTTTGGGCATAAATCCGGGCGATTGTATCACAGAAAGCGATTTGGAGAACAGCCTTATATCCCATCTTCAGGAGTTTATGCTTGAATTGGGTAAGGGCTTCTGCTTTGAGGCACGGCAAAAGCGAATGATTATTGATGACCGATATTATTTCGCTGACCTCGTTTTCTACAATCGCTTGCTGCATTGCAACGTGGTGATTGAGCTGAAGAATGATGAGTTCAAGCATGAATACCTCAGTCAGCTCAACGCCTATGTGTCGTATTACAGAGTAAACGAAATGCAACCGGGCGATAATCCACCTGTCGGCATATTGCTTTGCACCCGGAAAGGAAAACAAATGGTCGAATATGCTTTGGCTGGTATGGATAATTCCTTATTCGTTTCGGCCTATCAGTTGTGTCTTCCCGATAAGAAACAACTCGAAAAATTCTTGGAGGATGTAATGGAGTGACGTGGATTAAAGGTTGAATTCAAAAGAATGATGCAACGGGTAGTTTCCCATGAAAGAAACACTTCGTTTGCATAAGCAATGATTTTATGGATCGGCAGTAGCCGGTTGGAAAGAGTGGTCACAAGGCTGCTCTTTTTTCATCAGTTCAATTTTGAGATACTAAAAATACTGTAACGATGGATACCAGAATTCCGCAACCTTTACAAATAGAAAAGCGCACACCCTTAAATCTCATTGTCGGCTCTGGACTGCCGGAAACAGAAATTTTCGGATGCACGCTATGCAGAAGCATAGCACAGGCATCACTTTGTTCTGTTTCAAATGAATTGTCCAGATTCACAATGAACTCGGTGTCGCGTATGTTATGTTGTATCGGTATGCGACCGGCTCTCCAGTCGCCATTATTTCTAAATTCGCCACAAAGATACAAAATTTTGGCGAATTAACAGGCGTTCACATTCAATCGCGCTTCAAACCGTAGTGCTTAATTTTGCTATCAAGCGTCACTCGGCTTATGCACAAAAGTTTGGCAGCTTGGGTTTTATTCCAATTAGTGCGGTTGAGAGCTTCTGTTATATGTCGCTTTTCAACATCTTCATTCTTCAGATGCAACTCATTAAGTATCGTGGTATCGGAAAGGTTGAAAACGATGTCAGTTTCGGTGATGGTGTCGCCTTTGGCATGGAAGGCGGCGAACTGTAATATGTCTTTCAACTCGCGCACATTACCGGGCCACGGGTAGAGTTTCAACGCCTTTATCGCCGATGCGTCCAGCCTCTTCCGGGGGTTGCGGGTCTGGGCGGCATAGCGTTTGAGGAAGAAATCCGCGATTATGGGTATATCGTCAGTGGTTTCTTTCAGTGACGGCACTGCGATGTCAGCCTGACGGAGTATGAAGAACAGATTGGGGCGGAATGTCTTTTCCGTCACCATGCTCAGCAACTCCGGCTCCGCCGTGCAGATCACACGCACATCGGGGTGTTCGGTCTCAAGGATGTTCAACAGTACCGATTGTTTCTCGAAGGTCAGAAGATGCACATTCTTGATGATGATTGTTCCTCCGGCTGACTTATGGAAATAGCCTTCGATGCGGTTGAATGTCTCGCTTCGTTCATTGGTGGGATTATGTCTGCCAGCGAGTGCCGCGCCACCTGCATCGACTATTGTTATCGGTTTCTGCTCACGCGAGCTGTTGAGGTAAATCTGGTGCGCCACCTGCTCCTTGCCTGAACCGCACTCCCCGAAGATGATCGCGTTGGCATTGGTTACGGAGATTGCCTTGATTTTCTCCTCGACACGTTGCCATGCCTCGCTTTTGCGTGGCAGCAACTGATTGTCAAGCGTCAGCACGGTTATTTCCGGACGGGTGTACTTGGCGACGGTTTCCACCAGTTGCTTGTCGATTGCCGCTCGTTGAACGATGTCGGTCGCGCCGCCACCGCTCATCACGTTGACAATATCCATTGCGTTCAGGTTTTCCACTATGGCTATGACCGGGAACTTGTATCCCTCAGCATTGAGCCAGTTGATAAAATCTCTTGCGGTACCATCTGGCAAACGCATTGCCGTGACGATTGCCGCGCCGGGAGGCAGCTTTGCCACCTCAATCTTTCCGACTTCGATGCACTCAACACCGATAGGGTCATATCCAGCCCGTAAAAGCAGATTGGATATAAATCTGTTATCGGTAGGTGAAGCATCAACTATTAGAGTCTTGTTCATATCTATGTTTACTACTAAGTTTGTAATATAAGAAGGTAAGTTTTCTAAATTTATTAGTCAGTTCTCTGCTATGGGTAAGTATTCGTATATATAGGTAAAGAGTGATAACAGCCTGTACCGTACAATTAGAACTAAACCATACAATTGGTATTAAAATAATTGTGATGATAGTTCAGGTCTTTGGTCTTGATGCCAATAAGGATAAGGCTTTTCTGTCTTACTGGCGACATCAAGGCGCTTTACCTGTTCTGCAGAAAGTTTCCAATCCACTGCACCGAGATTCTGGCGAAGTTGCTCATCAGAACTTGCTCCGATAACAAGACTGCACACTGTGGGGCGTTGCAATAACCAGTTTAATGCAATTTGTGCCACGCTCTTCCCTGTTTCCAACGACAGTTCTTCCAAGACGTCCACTATGTCATACAACCGATTGTAGGATACAACATTATCCCTTACCGGTGCGCCACCACGTGCAACCCTTCCGTTTTGTGGCACAGGATTATTCCTGCGATAGCGACCTCCTAAACGTCCGGCCGCCAAAGGACTCCATATTATAGTCCCAATCTGTTGGTCTATACTGAGCGGCATCAGTTCCCACTCGAAATCACGGTTTAATAGTGAATAATATACCTGATGTGCCACATACTTACTCCATCGACATCTTTCAGAAATCGATAATGACTTCATCAGTTGCCACCCTGAAAAGTTAGAGCAACCAATGTAACGTATTTTACCGCTTGTCACTAAATCATCCAAAGCCCGTAGTGTTTCTTCGACAGGAGTGTTGGCATCGAAACCGTGTATGTAATAAAGGTCTATATGGTCTGTGCCGAGACGTCGCAGGCTCGCCTCACATGCTTCTATCAGGTGAAAGCGTGATGCGCCCTCCTCGTTGCGGTCTTCGCCCATCGGAAAAGTTCCTTTTGTGGCAATTAGTACCTTGTTCCGCTTTCCGGCAATCGCATTGCCTAATATTTCTTCGGAAAGTCCGCGTGAGTATATGTCTGCTGTATCAAACATATTAAGTCCGGCATCCAGACACATATCAATCATACGAGCAGCATCCTTTACTCCCGTGTGTCCCCAATTCTCAAAGCCATGAGATCCACCGAATGTACCTGTTCCCAAGGTCAATGCCGGAACGAAAAGACCTGAACCATTCAATCTGCGATATTCCATACATTATATTATTTGTTCATAATTAAAAATCATATTAACAGCAAGATTACCGACACACAAGTTATAGCCGTTGTAAAGTTGCGGAAACCTTTTTCCGGCAATCGTTTTATCAGCAAAATACCAGCTACACCTCCCAATAGTATAAAGGGGATAGTAAAGGCATCTATTATGAGTGATTGACTCGTGATATTGTTCCACGCAAACATCTGTACGGGAATTTTCAGATAGTTGATTACAAGAAAGAACCATGCGTTTGTTCCGACAAAGCTATATTTGGGCATCTTTACCGACAAAAGATATATAGCCATTACCGGACCTGCTGCATTCCCTATCATAGTGGTAAACCCACCTAAAAGTCCGAAAAACGGCCCATACCACCAATACGACGAAAGCTTGTTTTCCTTTCCTTTCCATTCTGACCAAAACATAATAAACAACACGAAGGCAAGGCATCCTCCCATAAGATGTTTGAATGCTGTAGGAGGTATTAATTTATCCACAAGCAGAGCCAAAACGAAGCCAACCAACGCTGCAGGAAGCAGTTTGAAAACATATTTCCATTCTGCGATGCGACGGTAGTAAAGAACGGCAATCAAATCAGCTACACATAATATTGGCAAAATCAAGCCCGTTGAAGGTTTTGCTCCAAATGCAATAGCCAAGAGAGGAACAGATATCAAACTTAAACCTTGGATACCTGTTTTGGACATACCAATTATGAAAGCCGATAAAAAGAGTATCCCCCAATTCATGGGGGATTGAATTAACATTGACCAATCCATAATTCTTTCTGTTTTTACAATCCGAGAACGTCTTTCAGTTTCTGTCTCATAACACTCTCGTCAACATCTTCTCCTGTCCAGTATTTAATGGCTATTACAGCCTGATTTACCAGCATATTCATTCCGGGAAGCACATGCTTGCAACCCTTGCTTATGGCATCTTTCACGAAATGGGTGTATGCGGGATTTGGTATGCAGTCAGCAACAATCATATCAGGGCTTAAAGAATCAACATTGATGTTCAGTCGCTGTTCAATGTTGGGATACAGCCCTACGGAAGTGGCATTGATAACAATATCCGTGTCAGACGGTATATCAAACGAGTGATTCCATAGTACAAAAGATGCTCTTGCCGGAGTGTGCTGATTAAGCAGATCGACCAATGTTTGCCCCGCTTCATCTATATTCAATACAGTGATATCAGAAGCACCGGCTAACGCCATTTCCACACAGATAGCGCGTGACGCACCTCCGGCTCCAAATACCACTATTTTCTTTCCAGAGATTTTCGTCACTTCTGAAATGGCTTTTACGAAACCTTTTCCATCTGTGTTTTCTCCGCGTGTTGTACCGTCTTTTTCAATAACAACAGTATTGACTGCACCAATGATACGGGCTGACTCTCCAAGCATATCGAGATATTTGATAACCTCAACCTTGTTAGGTATGGAACAGTTAAATCCTCTCCATCCCATTGCTTTGGCACCAGCAACGGCTGCTTCAAGATTTTGTGGACCGACTTCGCAGTTGATATAGCGGTAGTGCAGTCCGTGATGACGGAATGCGGCTTCCATAATTGCAACTGTCGGGTTTTCTGCCGCCGGCTTCGCAAAAGACCCAAGCAATCCTGGAAGAAAATCGGATGCCGGAGCGTAATTTTTCAAATCGTCAATACTCATGACCGGATAATTATGTTGTTTGCTAAATTCAATTATCTCAGGAAGTTTTGCCATTGTCCCGTCCTCATTGGTCAGTTCGCACAACACTGCATAAGGTTGAAGCCCTGCCAGTTTCATAAGTTCCACACTCCCCTCTGTATGACCTTCGCGTTCTTTAATACCGCCAGAACTGGCAATCAGCGGAAAAACATGTCCCGGACTGTGGAGAGATTCGCATGTGGCGTTTTCTGCGATTGCAGCTTTTATCGTCTTGACACGGTCGGCAGCAGATACACCGGTGGTCACGCCTTCGGCTGCTTCTATGGAAATAGTGAAGGCAGTACCATAAGTGCTGGTGTTATGTTCCACCATAAGCGGCAGATTGAGTTTATCTGCTTTTTCCTGCGTAATACATAGGCATACTATGCCGCTGCAATGGCGTATCATACACGCCATATCTTTCTCGGATATTGTCTGTGCTGGAAAAATGAGATCGCCCTCATTCTCTCTGTTCTCATTGTCGACCAGCAACACGCCTCTGCCGTTCCGAATGGCAGAAATGGCATTTTTCACTCTTGCAGCACTATCCCCGAATGCTGCCAGCAAATTGTTATTTTCCATCGTTTTATTCCTGTTTTATAGTTTCTTCTCACAGAATTCTATTTTTTCCTTGTTGGGGCCGATTATTGTGAAAAACCGGACTCCACGTTTCCACAATGGTAAGAATTGGACGTGCTCATCCAGACATTGGAAACCGGCATCTTTTACCATAGAAAATATGGAATCAATGTCCGTCACGTCCAAAGCGATGTGATCTATTGCTCCGGTTTTCATCGCAGCCTGATTGTTCTCATAAATTTCCATAGTCAGATTTCCCAATTGCAGAAAGACTACGAGCTCTCCGTTTTGTTCATTGACAGTTTGCCACACTATCTCAAATCCCAACTCTTCATAAAAGCGTATGCTCTTTTGAATATCATTGGTGGGCATCCCGACATGTTGAATCCCTGTAATTTTTTTCTTTATATCCATCATGTATCTATTTACAATAAAATTTTGATTGTGCGCAGTACGCCATCTTCATCATTGGACGGAGCCATATAATGTGCGAACCCTTTTAATTCATCCGATGAATTTGCCATACAGTAGCTATAAGATACTGCTTGAAGCATTTCTGCATCGTTCATCTGGTCTCCAAAAGCCACACATTCTTCTGCTCTTACCGATAGATGATTTTGGACGAACTTTAGCGCATTGCCTTTATTTGCATCTTTATTACTTATATCAAGCCAATTTCGCCCCGATACGACAACCTTTAGCGATTCACTGAAATGTCGCAAAGCTGGATAGCTGTTCTCAGATGAACCGTCAAAGTCATATATTGCTATCTTGAGAAATACATCATTTGTGATATTCAACAAATCCGGCACGATTTCACACCGTTCATAATAGGTGCGGACTTGTTTTACAAATTCAATGTCCTCATCTTCAATATATGCCTTATTCTTACCGCATAATACAGGATATGCGCCCTTTATATTTCTTACTTCTCGAATGACTTCATGCACTTCTTTCGCGGGAACATCGACTACCAATAATTCTTGCGACTTTGAAACCACATAGGTTCCGTTTTCTGCTATAAATATGATATCATCCTTTATACTGCTGAAAACTTTCAGTAAATTGTAGTATTGTCTGCCGCTTGCTGCAACAAACGTAATGCCCTTATCTTTCAGATCTTCAAATACAGAAAAAAACTCCGGATTCAGTCTTCCTGCCGAATCCAAAAGTGTTCCGTCCATATCAGAGGCAATCAGCTTTATAGTTTGTTTTACCATAATTTCATTCATGTATTACGTTAAATTCCAAGTCATCCGGTATTGTAGGCATCAAATCATACCGACACCGTATTCCACAAGATGCCATTGCCGATAGCATTCACGGTATAAAAATTGAGTCCAGACTGTGCTGTATGATGTGCGAGATCAACAGCTGCTCTGCCAATCGTTAGTCTGCCGGAAAACATATCCCATGAGACTTTTCCTATCCCTACTACTATACGGTTCATAAGCAAATTGTTGTAGCGTTATATTGACATTGCAAAATTAGGACGTTTTTTTGAGACTCGATTATAGTATATTTGCCGTTTATTTTATTATATTTGCAACTTGAATCAAAATAAAAGAAGATGGCTATACTGGAACGAAAAATCATCCATGAAAGGACTACATTATGCAGCCGTATCGAGTATCCGAAATTCGTATTGCCCCGACATAAACATGCTGAATATGAAATAATGCTGTTTACACAGGGGAGTGGCAAACAGTTTGTAGGAGAAGGTGTTCGGAATTATAAAGCCAGAGAGGTTGCCATGATAGGAAGCAACGTCCCGCATTTGCATTTATGTAATGCAAAATTAAATCCGGATGCAGGATTGGAAGTGAGTTCTGGAATAGCGTTGCAATTTCACCCGACCATATTTCCCTTATCTATAGGGGAATTACCTGACTATCTTCCCATATATGAATTATTACAGAAAAGCCAGTATGGAATACGCTTCTCTGACAAGAACCTATATGACGATTTGCTACAGCGGTTTGAAGAACTTGAAAAGGTTGAACACACTGTACGGTTAATCCATCTTTTTCAAATTCTGGAACGGTTATGCCAATGTAAGAAAATTAATATTCTCTCTGACGTGGCATACAATAGCTCAAATCTTTTAAAGGAAAGCAATGAGCCTGTCAATCGTGTATATACTTATCTATTTAACCACTTCAAAGAAAAAATATCCCTGAATGAAATTGCAGACTATGTAAAACAAAATCCATCAGCTCTTTGCCGATACTTCAAGCAACGTACAGACAAGAGCATCTTCCAATGCCTTGCAGAAATACGGATAGAACACGCTTGTAAGTTATTAACGTATTCAAATCTGACTATCGCGCAAATTGCATACGAATCAGGTTATAATCATGTTCCTCATTTTATTGGACAATTTGAGAGAATTACTATGCGAACGCCAAGTGAATATCGACTGCAAGTAAATACTTGAACATTTGAAATGACAAGCGAAGTAGATGGCTAAGATTAAGCAGGGTCAAATACTTTAGTTTGTCATTTTTGCCTCGTATCTTTGTGATGATGCTAGATAAATTTACAAATGACGTCCTAAATGCTGTGAGTGTCCGTGGTCAAGTTTGAACATACGCATGGCTTCCGTGTTGGTCAGGGTCGGATGTCGGCGACGGAAGCGGCGGAATTCTTCCTTGTCAAATTTATCCAAACCCGCAAAGAATGCTGAATATTCAGGGTCAGCACCGGGACAGAACGGCAAGCCACCACCTCGCTCAGAGAATATATCGGGGTTAAATGGTGTGACTTGTGGATGTTTTGTCTCAAAATCAAACCGGATATACGTTCCATCAACACGGATAGTCCTACCTTTCAGATAGTCGCTCTGTTGCTCTGCTGTAATCCTTATGCCATTGAACTCTGTCGGTGCGATTGGCGAACCATCAAGGTGTATCCATTCGTTATTAGGATCCGGAGTATTCGCCATGTAATCCCGTTTGGATGCTTCTATCCTACGATTAAACTCTTTCTGCAACTGCACGGGTGTGAAATTCCTGTCAATCTTTGATGCCTTGAAAGAGTGTCGTCCTTTCACGTAGATTATCGTTTTCAACCGTTTGTCCTCGCCATAAATTGGCTTGACACTAATTCCATGTTTTGAGAGTTCACTGAAAAAAACTTTCCAACATGCCACTGCCGGATCTTCCAATATGGTATGGATTGCTTGTGCTATTTCATAACGGCTGCGTTCCGAACCTTTGAGTTTACGAGGATCCACTGAAAACTTATCCTCGCCCATCGTCAGTCCGTATTTCTTTGTGATGTCGAGACACACCTGCCTGTTGCGGTGGAAATTCGTGACAGGTTTAATAATTTTTCCGTCATAATCCACACGGCTGAACATGATATGACAATGTGGGTGTTCCTTGTCTTTGTGTCGGACTATAATATATGGAGTGTTCTTAATTTCCATCTTCTCCATATATTCATGCGCCAGTTTAAGCATGAAATCATCAGTCATCCGTTCTCTGTCCTCGGCTGAAAAGTTCAGTGAGATGTGTCCGCATGGGTCTTTGACTTTTGTCCTTGCCAGAGTCGGTCGCTCAATGTCCTGTGCGGCTTTCTTCCGCCAGCCTTCACTATCAACATCAAGCCGCGCTCCGTCGCTGTCGAGTATGCTCCATATCCTTTTTGTCTTCGGTTGATTGTCCTGTTTTACTCGTGTAATATAGTCCAGACAACCTCCAAATCCTTCTCCTTTTCTGATTTTTGCAAACATGATTTAAGGCTTGGTTCGGTTGAAATAATTGATTATGCTATCCATTCCACGCAATACTGACAGGGCTTCATTCACAACAATCCAGCACTTTCCGGCATTGCACGCTTTGGCAATCTGGTTTATGTTGTTACGCTCCCGGATAAGCGCGTTTATGAGCTTCATCTGTTCCGGTGTGATGCGCGCCAGTATCTGTGTGTTGAGCATACAGTCACGCCCGAATGTGGAGAAATCCCGGTATCCGGCCTTGTGCTTACGCTCGTTGATGGTCACTATATGGTTATAGGAGAATTTGATTGTTCTTGGGATATTGATGGTGTCGTATATCTCCGATGCTTCATGCCCCGCCATAGGGAGGCGATTGACTTTTTTATTCATACGATTATAGTCGGTTTAATGGTTGTAGTGATTATAGTCGGAAATGGAGGGGAATTTTGTGCTGCAAAATCGGCTTGGGTATTACCAAAGCCTAAACTCGCTCCCCCTCCATTTCATTACGGTGGTTGCCGCCTATGGGCGTCAATCCCACTGCGATTTAACAGCCTCTTTTCGGAGGCGATCAATGCCTTCCGGCAAATCAGCTTGGCGTTCCCCATTTCTTGGCTTCCGGTTCCACAATGTCAAGAAACACTCTTATCAGATTGTTGATGATATAGGTGGGGCAACTCTTGAAGTCGCCGGAAAGAACACAAAGGGTCTGCAACCGTTTCAAGAGGTCAGGAGCGATTGTTATTGGCTTTCCACCCTTAGTATCCACTTTGTGGGTGTAATCCTCGCAGAAGCCTTTTCGGGTAGCCTCACGCATTTTGAAGCTGACACGTGTTGTCCGTGGTGGAGATGTTGCCTTCCGCTCTATTGGTTCGGGAGTTTTTGCTCCATTCTGACCGATGTCAGTGACATCAGCCACTTTATTCGCTTCAGTCATTGCAGTGGCTGTAATATTTTCGTTTTTGTCCTCTGCCATTGCTTTCCCAATAGCCTCTGCCATTCGTTTAGTGGCATTAGAGATATTAGCTGTTGTTGCTTCTTTATCATCATCTCCTTTGGGATTTTTATGTATTGATGTGTCTGTCACTGCGTCTGATGACCGCGGGATTGAAATAGGTTTTTCAATAGGCTCGGCTATTTCAGTCACATTGTTCGATGAATTTACATCAGTCGTTATAGCCACTTTAGCGGCTGTGACTTGCGATTGCGTTTCGATGCTTCCTACACATTGCATACTGTTATTGCCATCATTAGCACACGCAACATTTGTATGGACTGTATTATGCTGAGTCATTTTCCTAAAAATATCATCATCAAGTTGTATGATTTTTCGACCGGTTCTCCCGGAGTTATTGTCTTTTGTAGTCATATTTAATCTTTTATTCCAGCAGTTTGCCGGACGATTATAGTTTATGTTGAATTTGATAATCCGATGAAATAAAGTCCTATCGAACTGATATTAGTACAATTATGTATTCATCGATGTTTCATCAAGGATTTTGGCACCGAAAAGACAGTGTGGTTGCCGCCATATTTTTCTTTTCGGTGGTTTCTTTTGTTTTGTTGAACCAATGATGAAGAACCGATGAAAAGAAAAAGCATTGGCTGTCACCTTGTTGCTACGTCATTCATCATTTTATCAAATGCAACGAAAGAAAAATTACAAGTTCTCCAGCATCTGCCGCTTGACTGTGTAGTAGCGTCCTACTTTCCGGCTCTCGACATACGACGGCTCGTTAAGGAACACGCCTATCTGATAGGTCGTGTAGCACAGGGAGTTCGGAGCCGGGCGGAGTTTCCAACAGTCCTGCACTACTTTTCTCAGTGCCGTGCGGTCGGTCTTTACTCTCTGATAGTCGAAAAGATTGAGAATGTCATTGAGGCAGAAATCCACGGCTTCAATCTTCCGGCTCTCCATGATGTCCATTAGCAGCTCGGCGAGTTCTATCTCCACGCGGTTGCGGTTGGCGCGTATTATCTTCTGCAAGGCCGCTGTATCAGTCAGTCGTGGGTCAAACCACATACGGCTTTCTTCGGTGGTGGATAGTTGGCGCTCCGACAGATGATGGAGAAACGTAGGTATTTCTGCCTTGACCTTGTCAAGAAATGCCGTGTCATCGGATTTCAACCGTTCAATCTTCCGAACCCAATAGCGCGTTTCGCCGGGGTCGATGACAACGGGCAGATACTCGTTGTTGGAGCATAGCACGAACTTGGCGAAGAAACTCACTTCCTCTCGGTCTTGTCCTTTCGCCTCCATCTTATAGCGATAGGTGGTGGAGAGGTTCTTCAACCGCTCGGAGTCTTCGCGCTTGTTGAGAAGCACCTCGTCAACCACTATCAGCAGTTTACCGTTCCAATCGGAGTTGAATTGACTGCGGAAGCTCTCGTTAGTGTTGAAGGTGACATTGTCCTCAAACAGTGCTTTGAGAAAATTGAGGAATGTGGATTTTCCTGTGTTACGTTCCTCCGACACAAGCAGAAGAATCGGGAGTTTCTGCAATGGTTTCGTGTAGAGCAGTTGCAGGTAGTCGATGCCAAATTCATATTGATCGCCGAAGATGTGGCGCACCAAAGCCTCTACGGTCGGCCATTCTCCCGATGTGGGTATATGACTGATTGGGGCGTAACGGTTGAGGAAGGTGCCGACAACGGTATTATATCCGATGTGGGCGGGAACACAGCAGAACCCGTCATATTTCGGTATGTTGGCAAGAAAGTCCTTGCCATAGTCCTGTCGGATAGCCTCGATGCTCCACGGCAACCGTCTTTCGGACAGTTCTCCCGCTGCGTTGGGCTGGCGCACAATCTTGTAGTAGGTCGTGCCAATCCGCTCAAAACGGTCCTCGGGCATTTCTTTTTCAGCGTTTTCCATAGTCCTGATGATTATGATTTAAGCCTCTGGAGAATTTGAGTTTCCACATCACGCTGTCGGTAGAATACCTTTCGGCCGATTTTGACGGGCACAAGATATTTGTTCTTCGCCCAGTTGTAAAGTGTGGTATGGCACACTCCGAATTTGTCCATGACCTCCTTTTTGGTCAGATAGTCTTCCTCGGCTGCACTTACCATAATCGGGAGAAGCTGCGCCTTTGCTGCGTCGATAAGGTTGGCGGCAAAATTGGAGAGGTCTTCAATGGTGACGCTCAGAGTAATTCCGGTGACACCGCTTTGTACAAGGGAATATAGATCAGTCATGCTTTTTTCTATTCCGCCAAAAGGGTAACGGCGCATCACTCCCGGCGGATTTTTGAGCAAATTGCCTTTGTTTCAATGTAAAACTGAGTTTCCGCGTCTTTGAGAAAAGACAGCGAGGGTTACTGCCGACCGCCTTTGCGGTCAGCATGGACGCAGTTTGCGACATCACATAGCCTTTGGATAAGGGTGTGGACGGTGCGTGTGCTTTACAGGCACACTGCGTCAGTCAGTTCCGACGGAGCGGAACACGGTGGATTGTTCAATGGATTGGGAATTGGTGCGCACATTGCGCATAAAGGCTCCGGTGGCTCTATGGTGCTTCCCTGACACCTCAAGCATTGGTGCGTTTGCCTGTCAATCATTCGGTTCAGCCGATTGCAACCGTAAATCTATCGCCGCCATTACTCCTTTTGACGGCACAGCTGATATTCACAGTGCAAAGTAAGCGATTAGTTTTCAGATAGGAGCAGACATAACTGTGACAAATTATGCCATCTGAAAAACATCCGCTTTTTTTGCGGCTTGCATTTGTCGGCATTGACCCGCCGTGGGTTGGTAACCGTAAGTAGAACACGATTCGTAAACCGCTGGTTCTCATCGGATAAACCTCGGACAGCCTTGATTTGGTACGTATTCCGTTACGAAGATTTCAAAAATAACCGATTATGCCAATGAAATTTTTTTGAAAAAATTTTTCGTTGTCCGGCATTGTCCGTTATCAAACTGGTTACGACATTGAAACACCCCAAAATATCGAATGGATTTTGGTTTTACAGCGATTTCCCACGGTTACACACACTTTTCCCAACATTTCCCAACTATAATTTTCGGACTGAACAAAATCATAGTTTCAGCGTTTGCCGACTTTGCCTACGCCACCGACATCAGCCACCCTCAAACGCAAAAATCCCGACCCTCCGCGCCAAGCGCAGTGAGCCGGGATAATATATTCAGTATGTAGGCATGTATCTGCCTATCTATGTCTATACGTATGTATATATGTATGTATGTATGTTCTGCCCTGTATTTATTAAGAAATGTTAAAGAATTTAGTTTCGATTCATTCAGTAGGGTTGAGGTCGGTTCAATACCATTCAGACGGCATAGTTATAGGGGGTCAGCGGATTTTCCCGGTGGGTGGGGATATGTCGGAGTATAGTGTTATCTTTGCAAAATGAAACCAGACCAACTGCTCAGAGCAATCCTACCGGAAGTCCTGATAGACAACTTCGACATTGAAAGATTTGACAAAAGCGATACCCGCTTCGACATATGGCTTGATGAGAAGAAAGAGCAACTTCGCGAAGACAAGTACAATAAAAATATAATCTCTTACGGATTCGGCGATTACCGGACTATACAGGATTATCCGATACGTGGACGGGCCACATACCTGCATGTGCGGAAGCGCAAGTGGCTTGACAAGGCCACCGGCGAGATATTCAGCTATGAATGGGATGTATCCGAGTTCGACGGCACAAGGCTTAACGCCGAGTTTGTCGCTTTTTTAAAAGAGGGAGATTGAAAGCACTCCCGTCAGCATATCAACTATTGCCGCACGCAATGGCCTAAGCGGTCAGACTTTACGTAAACAGTACAAGGAGAAGATAAGTGCTTACCGCGACTGGGATCAGCTTGATCATGCCGATGAATACATATTGTACCCTGAAAATTTCGGGGAGGACATGAGCCTTGACGAGACCTGTCTGAGCAATGGCGATGTCTACACAATACTGACCGACAAAGCCGCGCATGGCGGCAAAGGGGCTCTTGCGGCGATGGTTCGCGGTGTGGCCAGCGACACTGTGTCGGCGATACTGAGAAAAGTCCCGTTGGAACAGCGTCTCAAGGTAAAAACCGTTACGACAGATCTTTCTTCGGCCATGATGCTTACTGTCAGAAACGTGTTTCCCGGTGCATCGCTTGTCAACGACCGGTTCCATGTCCAGCAGCTCATTTCCGAAGCCGTTGACCAACTGAGGATACGACACCGCTGGGAAGTCCTCGATGCCGAGAACAAGGCTATCAGGGAACATCGTCAGAAGCGAAAGGAAGCAAAGTCGAAAGAAGAACGCGAACTTATCGGACAATGGGAACCCGAGAGGATGGAGAACGGTGAGACCATGCCGCAGATCATGGCACGTAGTCGGCATATCATACTCAGACACAAATCAAAGTGGAACGATCAGCAGAAAGCACGTGCCCGGATATTGTTCACGAAGTTCCCCGATCTGGAAAAGGCATACGGGCTGTTCCTGAAGCTTGTGGATATATTCAACGAGAAAACTTCCGCAGGAGTCGCCAGACTGAATCTCGCCAGATGGTACAATGAAGTGGAGGCTTTCGGAAATAATGAATTCAATAAAGTATTGGAAACTTTCGAGAACCACAACACCACAATAATAAACTATTTCGAACGGAGGCTAACCAATGCATCAGCGGAATCCTTCAATGCAAAAATCAAAGCTTTCAGAACTCAGTTCCGCGGAGTTGGAGACATCAAATTCTTCATGTTCAGACTGGCAACACTATACTCTTGACATCTTTCCCACCCACCGGGAAAATCCGCTGACCCGTTATAGGTAACTTTATAGGCAACTCGACCAAATTCCATTAAATTAAAAATCGCCAAGCATCTGTGATTTAGACACTTGGCGATTTTTG
>ULYD01000460.1_pt1 | contig 20871 bp, 16 predicted proteins | sample 1961831 | NCBI WGS metagenome assembly ULYD01 (sample SAMEA4835854, study PRJEB28245) | human gut metagenome | biome: gut microbiome; material: fecal sample | place: Denmark | collected 2008 | reverse complement strand
CCCTGCTGCGCGATTCGACGGCCGTCGCCGCCGTCGCCGCCGATGCGCAGGGGCGGTTCGAACTCTCGGCGGAGGCCGCGGGCGATTACCGCCTGCAAATCACCATGGTGGGCTACAATCCCGAAACGCAGCCCGTCACGCTCCGCACTGCCGCGACCGATGCCGGTACGATCCGCTTGCGGCAGGGCGTGGACATCGACCAGGTGACGGTCACCATCCAGAAACCGCTCGTCACGGCCGACGCCGAGAAAACGACCTACTCGGTCGAAGACGATCCGCAGGCCGCATCGTCGACACTCGAAGAGATCCTGCGCAAAGTGCCGCAGCTGACCATCGACGCCGAGGGCAACGTGAAGCTCAACGGACAGAGCGATTTCAAGGTGCTGGTCAACGGACGGTCGTCGGCGATGTTCAAGAATTTCAAGGACGTGATCCGCAGTATGCCCGCCTCGCAGATCAAGAAGATCGAAGTCATCACCGAACCCTCGATGAAATACGACGCCGAAGGCGCGGGCGGCATCATCAACATCATCACCGCCCGCAAGGAGTTCGACGGCTACAACGGCAGCCTCAACTACAACACGGGACTCGACACCCGCCAGCAATACGGCGGAGCCTCGCTCTCCGTCCAGAAGGGCAAGTTCGCCGCTTCGGTCCAGGCGTTCTTCTTTCAGATGAACCGCAGGAACCGCCCCTACACATCGGAAAGCCGGCGCGAGAATTTCGCCTCCGAACAGCAGCGCTACCACACCTCCGAATCGACCGGCTACGGCAAGGGCCACAACGAATACGTCACGCTGAACCTGAGCTACCAACCCGATACGCTCAACCTCGTCACCCTCGAAGGATCGCTTTGGACAGGCGCATGGAAGAACAGCTCCGACACCAGGATCCGCATGTCCGACGCCGCCGAAACGCCGACCGTCGCCTACGACACGCACGACTACGACAACTACCCCTACACGGGATTTCAGGTCGGCGCCAACTACGAGCGGCGTTTCCGCAAGCCCGAACATACGCTCACTGTTTCGGACATGGTCGAGATCGACCCCGACAAGAGTTACAATCTCGTCACCTACGACGGCGTGCTGAACTACCCCTCCTCGCAACTCTACAAGCGCCATACGAGCCGGAGCTTCACGAACACCTTCCAGCTCGACTACTACAACCCGCTCGCGGAACACCACTACGTCGAAGCCGGCAGCAAATATATCTACCGGATCAACAAAGGCTACCAGAACGAGATCCCGTGGATCGATCCCGTCGGGTTCGATCCGACGAACATGACCAAGTACGACGACCTGCGGCAGCGGCAGCAGATCTTCTCGCTCTATTTCGGCTACGGGTTGAAATTCTCAAAGGTATCGGCGCGTGCCGGCGTGCGCATGGAGCGCACGTGGAACCATGCCGACGCCGACAACAGCCGGGAGGGAATCTACGATTACGGCAACCGCCTGCTGAACTTCATCCCCTACCTCAGCTTCACCTACAAACCGCGCGACGGGCACAACCTCTCGCTCTCGTATACCGAACGGCTGCGCCGTCCCTCGATCTCGATGCTGTCGACCTACCTCGACGACAGCGACCCTTACAATACCTCGCAGGGCAACCCCGATCTGGAAGCATCGACGACACATACGCTGTCGCTCAAATACAACTATTTCTCCCCCAAATGGAGCGGCACCTTCACCCTGTCGGGCCACCTGTCGAACGACGGCATTTCGAACTGGACGAGCGTCGACGACCAGGGCGTCTCGCACACGACGTACAGCAACAACGTGCGCGAGCGCACGGCCAGCGTACGGCTTTCGGTCAACTACTCCCCCTCGGAGAAGTTCTCCTTCGCGCTGAACGGGCGGGGCGGTTACAGCCACTACCGGCTGCCCCAAGAGGAGATCTCCACCGAGGAGTTCACCTTCGACCAGAACCTCAACATGAACATCGCGCTCTGGAAAGCGGCCACCGTTTCGCTGGGCGAAGGATACAACAGCGGCAGCGCGAACCTGGGCCGCAAGTCGGGCGACTACTTCTACTCCTATGCCACCCTTTCGCAGAAGTTCTTCGACAAGAAGTTGCAGATTTCGGTCAGCTGCTACAACCCCTTCACCAAATACCAGACGTACAGCTCCACGGCGCAAACCCCTACCTATCGCTCGCAGAGCCGCAGCCGCAACCATTCGCGCCAGTTCTCGATCGGCGCCTACTGGCGCTTCGGAAAGCAGAACGTCCAGGTCAGGAAGACCCGCAAGTCGATCTCCAACGACGACATGATGGACGGCGGCAACAAGCAGGGCGGCAAACAGTAGATCGCCGGGCAGCCCGTCCGGAACCAGCGAACAGCGGCCGGCATGGAACCGCACCGACCGAAAAAGAGAGGAGCGTCGTTATCCGACGCTCCTCTCTTTTTCAGGTCTCCGACGCTCAGAGACTCCCCACCACGGCGCAGAGCAGATCCCAGAACTTCTGCACGGTGGCGATTTCCAGCCGCTCGTCGGGCGAATGCACGCCGCGCAGCGTCGGGCCGAACGACACCATGTCCAACTCCGGATATTTCTCCAAGAACAGCCCGCACTCCAATCCGGCATGGATGGCCCGTACTTTGGGCTTCACGGCGAAAAGCCGCTCGTAACACTGCTCCGTGACGTGCAGCAGGTACGAATCGGGATCGGGCGACCAGCCGGGATAACCGTCCGAATGGGCGACTTCGGCGCCGGAGAGCCGCAGCACCGCCTCGACGGTCTGTGCGGCATAACGCTTGGCGCTCTCCACCGACGAACGCTGCGACGTAGTGACCACGATCCCCTCGGCACCGAACTTCACCGACGCCAGATTCGACGAGGTCTCGACCAGCCCTTCGACGGCGTGCGACATCGCCAGCACGCCGTTAGGCAGACCGACGAGCGCCCCGACGAGCGACTGCATCGTCACGGGATCGAGCACCCATTCGACCCCCTCGATCTTGTTCAGGGTCATCTGCAAATTGGGTTCGGTGTACTTGAACTCCTCGACGATCTCGACGGCGAACGCACGGCAGCGCTCGCACACGTCGCCGGCCGTCTCGGCGGGAACGCCGAAGACGGCGAACGCCTCGCGCGGAATGGCGTTGCGCAGGTTGCCGCCGTCGAAACGGTTCAGCACCGGCCCGTAGGGCAGCAGTTCGTAAAGCAGCCGCGCCACCAGCTTGTTGGAGTTGGCGCGCCCCTTCTCGATGTCGTCGCCCGAATGGCCGCCGGCCAGCCCCTTGACGTCGATACGGAAATATTCGAACCCGTCGGGCGCCGGCGTCACCATCGGGCTGAATTTGGCCACGGTATCCACGCCGCCGGCGCAGCCGATAAAGAGTTCGCCCTCGTCCTCCGAATCGAGGTTGATGAGGTACTTCCCCGTCAGCATCCCCTCGCCCAACCCGAACGCTCCCGTCAGGCCGGTCTCCTCGTCGACGGTGAAGAGCGCTTCGAGTGCCGGATGCGCGACGGTCGCGGAGGCCAGCATCGCCAGTGCGGCAGCCATGCCGATCCCGTCGTCGGCGCCGAGCGTCGTCCCCTCGGCACGCACCCAGCCGTCGTCGATGCGGGTGCGGATCGCGTCGTGCTCGAAGTCGAACGCCACGTCCGAATTTTTCTCGCAGACCATATCCATATGCGACTGGAGAATCACCGTCGGACGCCCTTCGTAACCGGTCGTCGCCGGTTTGCGAATCACGACGTTGCCCGTCGCGTCGCACCGGTACTCCAATCCGTGCTCCTTCGCCCAGCCTACCAGGTAGTCGCGTATCTTCTCCTCCTTCTTCGAGGGCCGCGGTACGCGCGTGATCGCCTCGAATTCCGTCCACACCTCGCAGGGTGCGAGTTTCGTCAAATCTGTCATCTCTGTTTCGGTTTGAATATGCACAAAATTACAAAAGAATATCCATTTTAAAGAGAAATTACTTAATTTTGTCTGATATAATCGAACACCATGATTCCGGACTACCAAACACTGATGCGGCCTCTGCTGGAATGTATTCAGGACGGACAGGAGCATCTCTTCAAAAACGTCATAGAGCAACTGGCCGACCGATTCGAACTCACACAGGAAGAACGGGAACAGTTAGCTCCCAGCGGCCATAGTGCACTTTTTTCAGGTCGCGTCGGCTGGGCAAAAACCTACTTAAAGAAGGCGGGACTGCTCGAACAGAGAAAAAGAGGGATACTCTCAATCACCTCTCTGGGAATAAAGGCTTTAAAATCCAAAAAGAAAATAGACGTAACCTACCTGACGGGATACCCGAATTTCGTCGATTTCTACGCCCCGTCGTCCCGCAACGACAAGACGCGGGAAAACGAGTGCGCGCCTGCTATCGATCCGGAATGCACGCCTCCCGTCACTCCGGAAGAGACGATCGCCCACGCCTACGAACAGATACACAATAAACTGTCGTCCGAACTGCTGGATGTCGTACTGATGCAGGATTTCGCATTTTTCGAACGGCTCGTCGTCGAGCTTCTGGTCAAGATGGGCTACGGCGGTTCGATTCAGGATGCGGGACAGGCGATCGGACGCACGGGAGACGAAGGAATCGACGGTATCATCAAGGAGGACAAGCTGGGTCTGGACGTCGTCCATATCCAGGCCAAGAAATGGAACAGGAACAATACGGTCGGACGTCCCGAATTGCAAAAATTCGTGGGTGCACTCGCCGGACAGGGAAGTACGAAAGGAATTTTTATCACCACTTCCTCTTTCACCAAAGAGGCGCAATCCTACAAACCCCAGGGAGTCAAACTGGTCAAAATCGACGGAGAGAAACTGACACAGCTCATGATCGAATACGGACTCGGGGTCACGACTGCGTTCTCTTATGAAATCAAACGGATCGACCGAGATTATTTCAACGACTTAGACGATTGATGCCCATGCTTTTCAGAATCGGACACGGATACGACGTACACGCATTGGCCGAAGGGCTGCCCCTCGTGCTGGGCGGCGTCGGGATCGAACACGACAAGGGGTGCGTCGCCCACTCGGACGGCGACGTGGTGATCCACGCCCTCTGCGACGCACTGCTGGGCGCCGCCGCGCTGGGCGACATCGGGCTGCATTTCCCCGACACATCGGACGACTACAAGGGTATCGACTCGAAACTGCTGCTGCACCGCGTCGCGGAGCTGCTCGCCCAAAAAGGCTACCGCATCGGCAACGTCGACTGCACGATCCGGATGCAGCGACCCAAACTGCGCCCCCACATCGACCGGATGCGCCGGACGCTGGCCGACGTCATGGGAATCGGAGTCGACTGCGTTTCAGTCAAGGCCACCACGACCGAGCGGCTCGGCTTCGAGGGCCGCGAAGAGGGCGTCTCGGTCTCGGCCGTAGCGCTCATCTACCGGGAATAACTTTCGGGACTATCCTTCTCTGAATCGCATCGCCGTCCATAGCCGGCGAAGGATGCATGCGAACTCTTGCGAACAGAGCATATCCCTGTGTCGGGTAGCTGCGGACTGCCGTTCTTCGGACAATCAGGGAAAACGTTTTCGCTAAGCCGTGTACAGAGCCGAACTTGTTCAGACTGTGCCGAGGCGAAAAAAATGGAGAAAGAAACGCCATACGCAATCGTCGCAACAACACGAAACGGGATCGGGATAATTCCATACGATTCTTCCGCTGCGGCCGCACCAAAGTGCCAAAATGACGGTTCAACGTTCCGATGCTGCCAAACCGACACTCGTAAGCCCCCCAAAAGGGAATATCTTTCGAATCATGCAACAAACTGATTATCATATACAGTAATATATTTTATTAAATTTTCTGAAAAATTTATTAAAAATATTTACCAACTTACCTTTATTTGTATTATCTTTGCATCGGTTAAGGTTAGAAAACAGATCCGCCGCAGAGGCGACTCGAACGCGGATCGCAATTCAGGTTAAGTATGGTACGAATGATCAAAAACACCGTGGTTGCCTCGCGGACGCTGAAGAGCAACCTCACCAACAAACTGTTGGACATGATGACCTCCGACTGGTTCCTCAAAGTTCTGGAATCGAACAAGTCGAACATCGATTAGGGAAGAGATCACGAAAGAGCGGTCTCTTTCTTTTTTTTCAGACAATCCGATCGCGGGCGCAGGCCCCGCTCACAATAAACCCCGGTTCGCAAGGGGATGAGTGTTTTTTAAGAACGGGGAGGTAAAAAGTGTAAAACGCAGATAATCAAGATATATAAAATCTGTCTTTTGCACGAATTTTAGGCAGAAAAGCCTGAAAAAGTAGAATTCGACGGGAGTTTCGTTACCAAATCGTAACCCCGTCGAATTGCTTTATAATAGCATATATGCGACTGAATTACAATTTCTTGCGCAAATATACGTAATTCTTGAGAACTCAACAACCGATACCTTTGTCACATTAAAAATTGTTGAGTTATGAAAAGTACGTTCAAAGTTCTGTTTTATCTAAAAAAGGATAAAATCTCGAAAGACGGGAAAGTTCCGGTCATGGGGCGCATCACGGTCAATGGCACGCAAGCCGGTTTCAGTTGCAAGTTGAATATCGACCCCGCACTATGGGATGAGAAAACCAATTATCTGAAATCGCAACGAAATACGCTTTCGCGCGAAATTCACCAGATGCTTGAAAACATCAAAGCTCAAATCGCCAAACACTATCAGTCGATCAGTGACCGTGATGCGTATGTTACGGCCAATAAGGTCAAGAATGCTTACCACGGTTTCGGCGACCGATATAAAACGCTCATAGCAGCTTTCGACTACCATTTGGACACCATCAAAGCACGAATCGGTCACGACAGAACGCTGCGTACCTACGATAAACTGATGGGAGAACGCCGTTGCCTGATGCGGTATCTGGTTCTGAAAAAACTGGAAGATGTGACTTTGAAGGAGTTGGATGTCACGTTCATAGAAAGATATTACGCATGGATGCTCTCAGACGGACATTGCGGCAAGACAACGGCTTTCAAACGCACCCAGACGTTGAAATGTGTTTTATATGTAGCCGTTGAGCAAGGCTGGATAGACCGTCATCCCTTTCTGGCATTCAAATGTGCTCCGGATTATAAGCCCCGCATGTTCCTGTCCGACGAAGAAATACAACGGCTTATGAATATAGAATTGCGTTATCATCGGCAGCGGGCCGTGCGGGATATGTTTATTTTCTGTTGTTTCACCGGACTGGCTTATATAGATCTGAAGAATCTGACTTACGATCATATCGTAACAACTCCGACGGGAGAACAATATATCTACAATCGCCGTCAGAAGACCGGTACGCCTTATCACATCATGTTGCTGCCCATTGCGCAAGAGCTTATCGAACGATATAGGGGGTATCCGGGTAAAATTGACGAAACGCGGGTCTTTCCCGTGAAAGATCGGAAAAGTATGTGTACAACGATAAAACGGATTGCCCAAAAATGCGGCATTACCAAAAACCTATCGACGCACATCGGTCGGCATACGTTCGGAACGACGGTCACGTTGGAGAAAGGAGTACCTATCGAAACCGTTTCGGAAATGCTCGGACATAAGCAGATTACGACGACTCAGATCTACGCCAAATTAACCGCCAACAAGATGAAGGAAGACGTACGTCTTCTTACGCAGCGCATCGGCAATCTGTATGAACTCACACAGCCTACGACCCGGCTGCTTTCCAAAGAGGCTTAACCCTAAACGAACGGCGACCAGATCAGTCTGGTCGCCGTTCGTTTACTTATTCCAGGGCCGGAAGTCGCGGTAGTTTTTCTTCAGCACCTCGAAGATACCGGATTCGGGATAGAGGATTTTCCCGCCGAGCGTCGTATAGGGAATCGCTTTCGTATCCCGCAAGGTCTGCAACGTCCGTTTGCACACATGGAAGCGTCTGCAAATCTCGTCTCCGGTCAGATAATGCTCCTGACCGATCGTCGGCCGCAAATGTTTCATGGCCGTTTCGATCTCGCGCGTGGTTTGCACCATCCAATCCGTCAGTTCCTTGAACTCTTCGGATCGCGTCGTAATAATGTCCGACATACTATCTGCGGATCAGAGCTTCGCGGATGACGCGTTCGATGTCGGTCTCCCGGTAATAGAATTTGGAACCTATCGTGGAATACGGAATGATTCCCCGGTCGCGGTAATTCTGCAAAGCCCGCTGCGAGATGTGCAGCGCCTCGCATACTTCCTGCGTGCTGAGTCATTTCTCCCGTGTGGGCGGGGCTACTTTACGATACAATTCCGTTACGGCGACCGACAGGCCGCACAGACGCTTTCTCAGTTCCAGATAGGCGTCGTTTTCCATCATGGTTACTTCCATAAGTCGAATGTTTTATGAATCGGTATTTAATAAAATTTGAGTGCTGGCCTCGGAGGTCGTTTCACCTCATTGCGTCGTTTCAAATCCGGTGCACACAGCCGGATTTGCCGCCGTGCCGAATAATAATCTGCTCTATGCATCAGCTTTTCGGCTTCCGGCGTAAAGAGCATTACGCCTTTCATCGCCGCATAATACGCCTCGTCATTCGCCACGATATGACGGGGCTGTAACTTCAGACGAATCAATTCCGGCAATAATTTCCGCATGTATAGTTCATCGGGCCGCTTCGCTTCTTCCGTCGTCGCATGGAAGGATGCTTCCGGAGGCAGATCGTATTGCAGATAGAACAGGTTTTCGAGCGCCCGTCCGGGTGTCGTCTTTTTCAATTCTTCGGAGATGTGATGCCTGAAACCCTCTTCGCCGTTCGTTCCGACAGCGAAACGTACGGCATGCAGCGTTCAGTCGAGCGTCAGGTAAATACTTCTGATTCGGTCTTCCCGCATATCCGTTACATTTTTATTGCGGCACGTTTGCCGCTGGCGGGACGGGAATGCCGCAGCCTGCGTTCCGTTTCCCGCCTTTCGGTTACGGTGCCCGTTCCGGGCAGGGAAACATGCTGTTTCGCATCCGGCGATGACTCTTTGTATTCCGTCAGGAATCTCCCGTTCTGAATGTTGTATTCCGTGCGAAGAATACCCGCTGCAATTTCACGGGCCTGCTGCTGCAAGGCACCGTACCCGAAGTCGTGCGTCGATTGCCGGTTTCCCATACGCGCCCGGTCGCAATCCCGGAGTTTCGACGCCACCTCGGAGAAGAACTCCCGATGTCTGAAACGATGCAACCCGTCGTCGGCTACAGATGCGGCGTACCCGTTTTCCGCGATATACAACAGCGTTGCGAGATCGTGATTGCCTGACGATACCTGTGTCCGGTTCCCGGCAACGAACCTCTCGAAGTCCTCGTAGCACGGTGATATGGAATATGCTGCCGAACATACGCCTTCCGAAAGTACCGATGTCGGAATCCACTTCTCCTCGGTAAAACTGTATCGGGATCTCTCCAGTCCCGGATACTCGCTTTTCAGATCGCTTTTCACGAATTTGTCGATACACTTGTCCGCCATCGCGGCGATTCGGGGCGGCAAATGTTTCAATTCATAGATTTTCAGCGTATCTGCATCAGTCCGCATTCCGAAGAAACGATCCGTCATGTATTGCATATAGCAGTACATGGCCCGCCGGCCCTTGAGCGTATCGCTGAAGAGATAAGTTCCCTGCGAAGAGGTTACAGCCCGATAGAGCGGTGCATCGTCGGGCGCCGTACGGGCACAATGCATCGTAAATCTCCGGTATTCGGGATCGCGCATCAGCTGTTCCCGCCGCCCTGCCGGAGAGAGGGGCGAAAGACCTTTCGAGAGTGCGAAAGCCGCATCCCGGAGCGAAACGGCCGGCTCGGGGTGTATATCCTGCCGGATAAAAGCCGGAGCCAGCTTCCCGTAAAAATATTCGTTCGTCGTACCCCGGCGGGACGGAATCATTCTGCTGTCGGAAAAGGTCAGATGCAGCAGCGTGTGGTCGGGAACGACCGATGAACGGGAGCAGGCGGCAACTTGTTCGCGTACATAATCTTCGAAAGACTGACGTCCGTTTTCTCGGACGGCGATACGCACGGCCTGCATCTGCGGATTCATCGTAACGAAAACACTCGCCGGAATCTTGCGCCTCATGAGGCTGTCTAAAAAATCTGCGATTCGGGACATGAACGGTAAATTTCAGAGGATTTTACAAGACAGAATCGGAAATAATATCTATTCCCTGACACAACGCACCAGCCCTTTGCCTTTTCCGCCTTCGAAATTCGTCCACCCGCTGTTGATCTCGAATTTGAAATAGACGCTCGGATACGGCGTAGCGGATGTCGGTTCGGACGCCGCTCCGGTCAGCGTGACGGCAACGCCGTCACGATCCAGCCAAAAATCGTCGTTCCCGACCGGTACGGGATAAAACGTCCCCTTCGTATCTCCCCTGAAGCGCTGGAACCAATAGCCGTTGTCGAACGCTCCGACCACATAAGGTTCTCCGGGAAAGACGTAATTCTCGAAAGCCGTCCATGTATAACGGCTCGGCAGCCGGTACCCTTCGGGGCAGGGGTCATGCACGCTTTTCGCACTCGCCCAACCGTAAGTGTCCACGGGTGCGGGATCGCCCCAAAGGGCATTGTCGTAATAGGTATAAAGTTTGGCGTACCACCCCGTATAGACATACGTCGTCGGGTGCCGGGTCATATAGGTCAGATCGTATGTTTTGGCTTCGGATTCGTTCGTGGTGTAGATTGTCGGCCAATGGTTTATGAACCGATCCTTACGTCCTGCGGCGTTGTAGACCTCGTTCGACGTAAAGGGATCCTTACGTCCCCATGTATAGACCAGACCGTAGCGGGTTTTCAAATCCGTACCGATGGCTCCCAGATTCCGATCTATGACAAGGAACTGTTCGCCCGCTCGGTTCGTATACCGGTCGTCCTGCGGCCGATCGTTGGGCAGGCACCATATATGCCAGCTCCAGAGAATCGTCCCGCCGGCATCGTACACCGCGACGAGCGCATTGCCCCGCTGACCGTTCGTGCGCACCGTAAGACGGTTGTCCGCAAGCGTGAATCCTGTAATGATCTTGTTGTCCTGCCACAGCAGCCCGGCGGATGCCGGAGCGTATTCATCGCCCGCCTCGATTCCCAGATAGGCGTAATTGCGGCTGCGGGACGTGCGATACGGGGTAACATCGAACGTAACCTGATCGCCGGTGCAGATATGGCAGTTCGCCGTTCCGTAATACAGGCCGTCGTAGACGAGAACCCGGTTGTCGATCTCATTTTCGCCCCTGATAACAAGCTCCAGATTATGCCACGTGTTTCGGCGGACATTGAAATCCGACGTGTTATTTTCACCCGGATAAACGATGTATTCGACAAGGGCTTTATCCGTGCTCCGTTCCGCGAGAATCCGCAGGTAGGTGGCACAGGCCGGAGCATTTTCAGGGCACTTGTCCTTCTGGTCGGTGATCGTGTCTACCGAGCCCTGCAAGTTCTCGAAAAGATACGCTGTACCCGCGGTTCTCCGTTCATTGCCGACAGGCATCGCCTCGCCGTCATAGTAGTTCGCCTCGACCGTCGAAGAAATACTGCCCGAATCGAAGGGACGTATCGTCCGCGGCAGATTGCAGAACTGCACCGAGCGAAGACTGAACGACGGTGCGACGGCGTCGGCGACCTCGATGGTATAGGCGATCTTCGCCGCACTGCGCGTTACGCGAAGCGATGAGGGGGTACACCGGCCAGCGCCATCGACGGCCAATGTTCCCCGATCCGTCATCGGGATAGCGTCCGAAGACTCCATCACGTCCACTGCCGTTTCGTAAAACTGGATTTCGAACGCATTTTTATCCCCCAGATCCTGCCCGGCGTTCGCAATCGCATAGCTCTGATAATTGCCGGGAAGGACGTTGAACACCAGCGGCGAGGAAACGGAGGGGAAATAAAAATGATATTCTGTATCTCCGTACAGGTATAAATTTACATCCCGAATGCAATTTTCGTCCATTGCGCGGGTGGCGGCCTGCTGCTCGGTCGTCAGATGCAGTTCGACCCTGACGGGCGATTGTTTTTCGGGCGCCCAAGCCGGTATCTCTACCGCTTCGGTGCAGGCTGCGAGCATCGAAAGCATGCCCGGGAGCCAAATCAACAGTTTTTTCATCGTGACAGCGGTTAAAATTCGGGGGTTGCGATTTCCTTATCCCAGCCGGGAATGTCGATCGTATCGGCTTCGATCACCGGGCAGCGGATAATTTCCACCTCTTCATGTTCATAGACATGGCAGCCTGCAAATAGAGATGCGATAAGCGCGACCGCCGTTGCTGCAAGAAAGCCGTACGCGACGGCATATTTGATTTTCAATCTGTTCATAAGTTCAATCGTTAAGTTCGTTTTTTTCGGTATTCCTCATAATCCACGGAGTAGAACAGCGGCTTGCGGTTGCACCAGTAGGCCAGCCGCCATTGCTCCCGCGAGGGTTTCCCCTCGTGTTCGAAATCCCGGTACGGCTGCACGAAAGGCTGACATCCCAACGCTTTCAGCTCCCGGATACGTCCGAGCGCATCTTCGGTGTCATCCCTTATCAGCACATAGAAAAATAGTCTCCGGGCCGGAACGCCGTGCTTACGGAGGAGTTCTATGGCTTTATGAACGTCATCCTGCATGGCACGGCTATCGTAGGCCATGCGTAGAAAACGTATCCATTTGACCCGTGCGAGCAGCGCGGCGATCTCCGGCGTGCGGGCGATACGCCGGGCATCGAGTCCCTGGTTGAAATCCACCCGAATACCCATGCGGACGATCTTCTCGATCTGCATAAGTCCCCACTCCGAAGCCAAGACATTGTTGTCGAGCAGTACAGCACGCTTATGCCCGTCGAGGAATTCTTCGATGTCAGCGTGTGCCCGGACTTCACCTTCCTTATGGGGCACGACGCACCACGAACAGCGGTTCACGCATCCGCGCGTCAGAAACCCATAGGCTTCCTTGACCCCATAAAGCGAGTAATCCGGGCATATATGTTCGATCTCTTCGGGAAGAATCGTCGCATAGTCCCTGTAACCCGTCCCGGCACGCACGACCTCGCAATCGTAACGGTCGGTGCAATCCCGAGAAAAGGTAAAGACCTTCGACATATAGACCTTGTCGTAACGGCCCGTTTCGGGATCGGCAAACTCCACCGTATCGCCCCGACGCTTGTGCCATGCCGAGAGCTTCATCAGCGCGAGATTCGGGAAATTGTGCCCGTCCACATCCACCAATCCGATTCGCATGGCTATTGTTTTAAGAGTTCTGTAATTTCCGGATCGAGATTGCCCCGATATTCCATGCGGCCATCCAAGCGGCAGGCTTCGAGGAAGTGACGGCGGCCCTCTTCCTTGCGCCCCAAACGCGAGCAGGCAATGGCCCGCAGGTATTCCGTCACGGCATCCTTCGGCAATGTCGCCAGCAGCTCCAATGCCCGCTCGTTGTGATCCATCGACAGATGGGCCACGACGGTATTACGGTCGTTGTAGTCGTTGAGAATGTACAAGGCTTTGGCGTATTTGCGCTTTTGTAACAGCTCCACGCCGCGGGCATAGACCGTATTGAGCTCCGTGGTATGGATCGTATCCTTTACCATTCCTTTTCGGCGCAGGTTGTAGCGGAAATTCACGGCCCGCAGCTGCGGGTAGATCATCGCATGGATGTAATCATAGTCCTTCGGGAACCGCTGCCGGATGGCCTGTTCCCGCCGGTCGGGATTCTTTTCCTCGGCGATCAGCTCCAGAATAGCGTCACGGTTTACGATCTCCCGGTCTGTTCGGATGCGCGTCATCAGCTCCGGCCAGTCTTCGGCCACCCACTGCACGGTCAGCATCGTGTCGATGCTTCTACCGTATCGGCGGACAAGGTAGCGTTTCAATGCCTCGGCCCGTCCTTGCGAAAGTCGTTCGTTGAAAGCGTAGGCTCCTTCCGGAGACGATGCTGCTGTCAGCGTGATGGTATCGACGTAAAATTCCTGCTGTTCGACGATCCGCCGCATCAGGGAGGTGATCTTGTCCAGCTGCCGTCGATTGTCGCCCAGCGTATCGACCACGCGGGTATCACCCACGAAGAACTGAATGTAGTTACGATCCTCTACGGTCACGAATTTGTCGATGACCTTGATACGGTAACGCGGCATAGTATCGACAAAGGAGATCATCGAGGATACGACATAGCTCAATGTATCCGACGGCGGCAGGCTGTAGGCGCTGTCGTCCACGGCCAAGACCTGCCCCTGAAGCGTTACCAGCATCTTCTTCGAGGTCTCATCGGTCTTAATCGCTTGGGAATAGTAATACGTGACGGTGCTCCGCCCTTCGACCAGCGAGTCGAGCCGGACGTCTTCGGGATAGGGAAACTTCACGAAGCGGTTGAAGGCCGCCTCGCGCCCCACGGTATCGGGGCGGAAGCGTTCGACATAGGTTTCGTACTGCCAGTAGTCGCGCTCTTGCAGCAGCGAGAAGCGTCCGCCGCGGATCACCAGATCTTCGAGCGCCACGGATTCGTCAGGCTTGTGCAACACAGGCGTGATTACGACGCTGCGGCTGCGGCCCAACAGCGCCTTCGGAAGCGTGACGATGAAATCCAGCGTAACGCGGCCGTTGCGTTCAGGAATGGTACGGGCCTTCGCCACGACCGTCACCTGCTCGATCTGAAGCGCCATCACGCGTTCTCCGTCGGCAAGCGTATCCACGGGTGCAAGAAAGAATGTGTTGCTGTCACGCTGGAGTTTTACGACCTGCGGGCGGGAGTCCTGCTGCCGCTCCTGCCGCTCGGCGCGGGTAAGCTGCGCCAAACCTGCCGTCGCCTGCTGCCGCTGAAGCCGTCTGGCTACCGAGCAGCCGAACAGGCTTCCGAGCGCTGCCGACAGCAGACCTATCTGCAATATCTTATTGCATATCTTCATGGCTAAAAGATATAAGAGAATGAGACTTCCAGTTTTGTCGGCGCCAGCGTCCAGCGTCGGTAACGGTAGATGTATTCATCCTCCCAGTCAGAGACGGTCGGGTCGCGGCGTGTGTCTTCGGTATGGAACAGCCCTATGCCGGCTTCGAGGGCGATATTCCAGCGTTTCGAGAGCATCCACGCATATCCGTAACTGACGCCGAGGCCATAGGCATTGCCCTTATATCGTTTTGTCCGGCTTCCGAGGTCGTAACCGACATAGGTAAGATGCTGTCCGAAAAAGTGTCCGACGAAGGATTCGTAGAACCAGTAGCGGCCGCCGAGCTGCACGGCGTGGAAGTTCATCGAGAGGGATGCGGTATTCACCGGATTCCAGTAGCCGGACAGCTCCAGCGACCAGTTGTCCGTCAGGGCCGCTTCGGCCCCGGCGTTCAGCGTTGCGCCGCATGCGGCAAGGGCGTTGGCCCTTACGGCGAAGATCTGCGCCGCAGCCCTGCGGGGCGCTCCCCACAAAGCCGCGGTCAGCAGCATGAACAGAATGATTCCTTGTTTTTTCATTGGAAGACGATTCGTTATTCTTTGATACATCGCACGGGATTGGCCTGACAGCGCAGTTCGCTCGTCGTGCGGCGTGTTCCTGCCAGATAGATCGAGGTGCAGGATACGCCGTCAAAGAACGACGCTCCGTAGTCGAAGTTCCAGAAGTAAGGCGTATTGGTATAGACCTGTCCGTATGTCCCGGCACCGGAGTAGCTGTCGCCGTCGAACGTCCCGCCCGCGGGATAGCGCACTGTTTTCGTCCCGCTGTATACGATATTCACGCAGTACGGAAGCTGTGTTTGCGACATGGCGATCCCTTCGAAGTCGCAGGCGTCGGGAACCCGCCATCCGGGAGGACAGGGATCGTAGATGGTCTTACGGCAGACCTTGCTCACGTCGTATCCCTGTTCGGTGGTGTTTCCCCAAAGGTTGTGATGACTCCGGAAGAGCCAGTCCAAAACATCCTCTTCGGGCTCGTCGACTTCATAGTCGGCCTTATGGATAAAGGTCGTGGGATGCTGTGTCGCCCATTCCACGCTCATAACCTCCCGTGCGTCATAATCTTCGGGACGGATCGTTCCGTATGCGTGGCCGTCATGATAGATGAATGAGGCGGGTCTGGCATTGTTCGTAAACGAGGCCGGATACGGGAACGGGTCCTTGCGGCCCCACTGGTAGTAGAGTCCGCAGGCCGTGACTTTCGTATAGTCGGTTCCGACGGCTCCCAGGTTCCGGTCCATGAAGATGTCTCCGGAGCTGTATTTCTGCGATGACGACTCGGGATTGTAGTCCGTAACCCAGATGTGCCATGACCAAACGCATTCACCCCAGGTGTCGAACAGTCCGATCAGCGCGTTTCCCTGCTGCGTCCCGGTACGGAAACGGATGCGGCTGCCGTCATAGCCCAGCGAGGAGATCACGCTGTTGGCCTGCGTCCCGGTCTCCCAGATCAACCGTGCATAGGCTCCCGAAAGCCGTTGCGGCGCAATGTTGAGCGTCGCGCAGCCGTTGCCCTGCACCGTAGCATCGAACGAATAGTCGCGCAAAAGTTCCGGCGCGATGTAACAGTTGGCGGTATTGAGCACGTCGAGTTGTATTTCGGCGGGCATAAATACGGCGTAGATATGTCGAAGCGGCCCGAGTGGAACGTACTCATAGATCTGCTCGGTCGAAAGCAGATGACCGTACTCCTGCGGACCGTCGTACCAGCCGTCGAACGTATAGCCTGCGTCGGGAACGGCCGTGAGCGTGCAGTTTTCCATGCAGAGCGCCACGATCTGTTCTTCCGGACTTTCGGACTCCGTTTCGACATGGAGCGCCCCCTTGACCCGGACGCTTCCTCCGCCGTCGGTATGAAAGATGGCGGCATTGGCCATGCGGTGCGTAAAGTCGTAGCTTTGCGTGAATCCCAGGGCATCGGTCAGCGTGATGCGGTAAGACAGAAGCGAATTTTCCGGTGTGTAAACCGGCGTGTAATACTCCATTTCGTAGGCGTTCTCGCCGGAGGAATCGAACAGATCGAAATCATGGACGGCACCCTTATCGCCGTAATTGAAAGCAAACCAGTTCAGATCGCCTGAAAGAACCTCCAGCCGTCCTCGGGTCGGGGCCGTGTCATCGGGACTATCCACGTCGATGTAGAGATAGCGCGTGCCGTCCAAAAGACAGTAACCGCCGTAATTGTAATCGTCGAAATCATCCCGGACACGCAGGGTATAGGAAGAGACGCGGGTGTCCACCTCCTTATCGCCTAAAATCGAGATGTTGAGCCGGTAATGAACGTTCGCCCGGACATTGAAATCCGAAGTGTTGTTACCGCCCAAGTAGACGTAATAGGCCAGTACTTTCGCCCCGCGCACGGCGCGGATCAGTAGATACGAAGCATTCGCCGGAGCATTTTCGGGGTTCTTTTGTCGCTGGTCGGTAATCGACGATACCGTACCCTGCATGTTGGGCAGCAGATAACAGTCGCCCTCGGCCTGCCGTCCCGCAAGTTCCACCTCGAGACAATCTTTATAGTCATCAGGATTCTCCGAGGGCGCGGCCGCATCGAACAGGAATGTGGACCGGGGAACCGAGAGCAGTTGTACGGACCGCAGTTCGATATCTGCGGGCTCGACGGCAATCGCATAAGAGACTTTCGCGACGCAGCGCCGGACTTCGACAGTCGGCAGGGTCAGCACACCACCGGGCGAAGGACTTATCGTAACGTCGCTTTCATAGGACATCGGAAGCACATCATACTCGTCGGCATGCGTGACGATGAAATCCTCCGATGCCGGACTATCGCCCAGATCGCGGCCCAGGTTGGCGGCGATACGCATCCGGTAGTCGCCGGGCAGACACTCGAAGCGCAGCGTCGCAGAGGTCTGGTAACGGTGCAGGACGATCTGGCCGTTATCGTCGCAGAGGTAGAAGTTCAGGTCCCGAATCGTTGCTTCGTCCGCACGGGACACGGTAATCATCCGGTCGGGACGAACCGATATTTCGACCCGAATTTTCATCGGGCGGCAGCAATCCGGTTCATCCTCATAGATGCAGCTGCACAGAATGCTCAGCGGGAGCAATAAGCTATAAAGAAATCGCTTCATCTTGTGTCAAGAAAAAGGGTCCCGCCCGAAAGACAGAGCGGAACCCGGTGCAACAATTCGGATTATGCTCCGAGATCGACATTTTGCGTTACGGGCGTCTCCCAGTCGGCGACGGTGACCGTCACGGCGCAATCCTGACCCACGAGCCCCGTGATATTGGCGGCAATGCGGTAGTAGCCGTTGCGCAGAATCTCGCCCGCGGCCTTGCCCGTCAACTCGACCGAATAGGTCACCTCCGAGCGGTCATCCGTAGTCGAGGTGCTGCCGTCCGAATCGTATGTGGCGTTAATTTCCAGCAGAACGCGGCTGCCCGCGGGCAAAGCTCCATTCTCGAAACAGTAGAACAGCGCATTGCATTTTCCCGAAGCAGAGGCGGGCGTCTGCGTGTGGCTGAAGGTCATGGCCCCGGGTGTCGGCGTTCCGACCACGACGAGCGACTGCGAGGCGGCACGCGACAGCTTCACGGAGTTGATCGTAAGCGACCCGGCATACTTGTCGGCAAACGACGGGTCGATGGTCGTCTGAAGAGCTACTTTAGCGACAGTGCGTTTGAGCGTGATGCCGACATTGGTCGTGGAGTTCACGGCCCCGACGGTCTGCGATTTCATGCCCGACATCACGAAGCCGCCCGAACGTTTGGCTGCGGTGGACACCTCGGCGAAGGTGCCGTTATAGTCGGCAGTCGACTTCTCCACGAGGGACGTAAGGGCCGCCCGGGTCTTGGCCGACGAGGCATCGTAGTTCGCTACGGCGTAGAATGAACAGGGGGTGCTGGCAAGAGATTTGGGCAGGGAGAATGTCGCAGATTTCGCGGCCAGCTCGCTGGATGTTAACTCCCGGCGGATAATGAAGTTGTCGGCATTATCGAAGACGAAGATCGACAGTGACGACAACGAAGACTCTCATGCCTCGGCCGAGGCTGTCGAATCGAAGAAGGAGCGGGTGTCGGCATCATTGGTAAGAGTAAGTGCGATACGTGCCCCATCGGTGAAAGAACTGGGTGAAGGTACGACTTCGGTCTCCTTGTTGCAGGAAACGAATGCGGCAGCGAAGACTGCAACGGCTAAAAGGATGTTTTTCATGTTATTTGGATTTTGAATGCAGCGATGCACTATGCGTCGCTTTCTGCTGCAAATGTATAATACAAAATCACTGAAAAGTACACTTTTCCGGATGCCTCTCGGGAAAAATCAAAAAGTTTTTTGTAAAGTATGAAAATATAACTAACTGAAAAATAACCTGTTGAAATTTCGCAAACGAAAAAAACTTTCTGATTTCCTCATTCCTGGCAGTCCTCCGCACTCTATTGCAAATGTCTTTCAACGACCTGTTCGTAGGCCTTCTTCAATTTATCCAAAAAGGGAGTTACTGCCGTACAGCGGTCGAGCAGTTTGGTTTTCTTTACGTAGACATTATTGATCGTTATATGGAATATATCGGCCAATGCACGAACAATTTCGATAAAGCGAGCCTTTCGGTCACCGAGCATGATAACCCCGCTTTTATGAATGGCAACAGCAAGCTCCAGCAATTCCTGCTGCGTTCCAATCCATAGCAATTCACCGTCCAGGCAGGATAACGGAGGCGAATAGTCATGTTCCGAAGCATATTTCATACTATTACTGACAATATTAATTTCGCAGTCGAGAATATACATAACTTTATAAATAAAGGTCGTCCTTAAAACATTATCTGCATACTGATTGAACATAGGATGAGATAATACGTCGAATTCAATCCGGCCGTAATGCAGTATTCTTAATATTTCATCCCGGTCGTTGCAATTAGCGATCATTTCAGTCATTATCTCGACAAATTCTTTATAAGCCTGGGTAAGTTCTAATAGATTCGATTCATTATGGGATAACAACGCATATATACGGGTGTCGATAAGCGTTTTCATAATTGAAAAAATTACAGACTGATTTATAATCGTTGACACTAATTATGAAAATACCATTGAAATAATATTAAACATGGACTCAAGCCTATAAAGCTACTTTGACAACTAATACAAAAAAGCCCGCATCATAAATGCGGGCTATCAATAACAGAAAATTTATCTCATTTCTGGTTGTTCACAATAGTCCGGAGGAGTATTATTGCGATGAACGCAGATAATATCTTCTTTTATAACGGTCTTATTTTGAATTCGAATTCATAATTTCCATATGGCATGCGGTATTTCCGGAGCGGAAGCTGTCCCCAGGAGTCGATGCACCCCAATCCGTACTGCGCCTTGTCGATGCAGAGCCATACGGCGTCGTCGGGTTCGATCTCCTGCGAATGTCCCTGCTGCTTGGTCAGCCCTTCGTCCAGCGCCTCTTGTGCATAGTGCAGGGCCGAGGCCGAGAAGGGCTCCGAGGCCGTGACCTCCACGCCGCGGCCTGCGATGTCGTGCTGCCGCCAGCGGCGCACGTCGCTCTTGGTTCCGGTCTCCTGCGGACGGATGTAGGGGTAGAACTGCTCGTCCACGGTCTGCCGGTAGCGGCCCACGAGTGCTCCGTCCTTGCGGTCGGCGTAGTTCTCCCACGGCCCGCGGCCGTAGTAGTCGATGCGGTCGTAGGCGGCGGGCATGCGCATCCGCATGCCGAAGCGCAGCAGGTCGGGTTCGCCCTTGTCCGCAGCGGCGTGCAGCATCTGACGGATCAGGATCTCCCCGGCGTTGTCGATGCGGTATTCGATCTCCAGCCGTCCGGTCACACGTTGGAGGTCGTAGCGGGCCGTGACGACGGCCACGCCGTCCGAGAGCGTGTGGTCGAGCGACACCAGCGTCAGCCCCGGATCGGCCCATGCGCGGTTCTTCTCGTTGAGCTTCGCCCCGAAGTCGTTGTCCGTCGGCGCGCGCCAGAAATTCGGCTCCACGACGGCCCCTGCGTCGAGCAGGCGCATGCCGTTGGCTTCGTAGCGGGTGATGAGCCCGTCGG
>ULYD01050624.1_pt1 | contig 21074 bp, 26 predicted proteins | sample 1961831 | NCBI WGS metagenome assembly ULYD01 (sample SAMEA4835854, study PRJEB28245) | human gut metagenome | biome: gut microbiome; material: fecal sample | place: Denmark | collected 2008 | reverse complement strand
CCTGTCTCCGGTCTACCGTGCGGGGTGTTATGCCGTGCGCAACAACTACCTCGTCGACCATGCCTCGCTGCTCGTCGCCTGGTACGACGGTTCGCCCGGCGGCACGCGCCATACGGTTTCCCGCGCCCTGCGCCGGGGCTTGGAATTCGTGAACCTCCACCCGCTGCGTGCCGGAGTCGCGCTGACCGAACCGACGCTTTTCTGACACGGTTCCTCCCGCGGCACAAAAGGCTCGGACAAATTGTAAATAATATATGAATAATTCATGGAACAATTCATCGGCAAGCACCCGCGCATAGAGGCCGTGGATGCTTTACGGGGTTTTGCCGTTATGGCTATTCTCCTGGTTCACAACCTGGAACATTTTATCTTCCCGGTCTATCCTGCCGATTCCCCGGGCTGGCTGAATGCATTGGATCAGGGGGTCTTCAACGTCGTCTTTACCCTGTTTGCCGGAAAGGCCTACGCGATTTTCGCCCTCCTGTTCGGATTCACGTTCTACATTCAAAGCGACAACCTGAAGCGGCGGGGCGGGGACTTCGGTTATCGTTTCCTGTGGCGGCTGGTGCTGCTGGCCGGGTTCGCAACCCTGAACGCGGCTTTTTTCCCGGCCGGGGATGTTCTGCTGCTGTTCGTCATCGCGGGGCTCGTCCTGTTTTTTACGCGCAACTGGGGCGACGGGGCTATCCTCGCCGCCGCCGTCGTTTTCCTGTTGCAGCCTGTCGAATGGTACCACTGCATAGCCGGCCTGCTGAATCCGGCCCACCGGTTGCCCGATCTGGGGGTCGGTGAAATGTATGCCCGAGTGGCCGAATACACGAAAGCCGGGAATTTTGGGGATTTCATCCTGGGCAATGTCACCTTGGGGCAGAAGGCCAGCCTGTTGTGGGCGGTAAACGCCGGGCGTTTCGTCCAGACTGCCGGGTTGTTCCTCCTGGGTTTCTATATCGGCAGGAAACAGTTGTTCGTCGCCACCGAAAAGAACCTCCGCTTCTGGGTGAAAACGCTGATCGTCTCCGCCATTGCCTTCGCCCCTTTGTATACGCTCAGGGAGCTTGTCATGGACAACGGTGCAGTCGTCGGGCAGACAGCCGGAACGGCGCTCGACATGTGGCAGAAGCTGGCTTTTACGCTGGTCTTGGTCGCTTCGTTCATCCTGCTTTACCAGCGCAGGAAGTTCAGTGCCGCCGTTGCCGGCCTGCGCTTCTACGGCAGGATGAGCCTTACGAACTACCTCTCCCAATCCGTCATCGGGGCCTTCGTCTATTTCCCGTTCGGCCTCTACCTTGCCCCTCGGTGCGGATATACGGCCAGCCTGTTGGTCGGGATTCTGGTGTTCCTGCTGCAGGTGCGGTTCTGCAAATGGTGGCTGGGGAGGCACAAACAGGGGCCGTTGGAATATATCTGGCATAAATGGACTTGGATCGGAACCGATAAATAGCCTGCCGGTTTCCGCTGCCGGTTTCCGCTGCCAGTTTCCGCTGCCGCTTCTCCTCCCGCTTCCCGCAGCCGCTCCCCGCTGCCTGCTGCAAAGCAAAATCCCCGGAGGCGATAGCCTCCGGGGATTTTCAAAATGTCCCTGCGCGGGATTATTTCCAGTTCAGAATCTTGTGGAAATCGTATTCCTCGGGGTTTGAGACATACTGCTTCGCAGCCTCGTAGTCCGCAGGCGTGATGGCATTGATGATGTTGTCCACCACCGACGAGAACTTGTCCGACTTGATGTCCACCAGACGGGGCGGTATTTTGCCCGTCGTCGGATCCTGCAGGTCTTTCAGGTAGAGCGGGTTGACGTTGCCTTCCGAATCTACGTATACCATGCATCCGGTCTTGCCCTCGGCAAAGAGCTTGTGTACGCCGATACCCAGTTCCGAGCAGTACGTCAGGTCGTATGCGATCGGGGTCTGGCAGCGGATCTCGTAACCCAGCTCCACGGGGCGGCTCTTGACTTTGAGGCCGATCTCCTTGAGCTTTTTCTCGATCATCTCGTTGAAGATGTGCGCTTTCGACACCTTGCCCAGCTCGGGGTGCCCGTGCTCGTCATAGGTGAAATGGATGCCGCTCTTGCGGATCTCCTCGTCGCTCAGCGCGTGGAATACGCCTTCCGAGATGACGGCGGCGCCGTAGTCCATGCCCATGATCTTACGCTTGATGATCGACGAGATGACGAGGTTCACGATCTTTTCGACCGTGATTTCCGTCTTGTCGAACATCTCGGGGATGACGATCATCGGGTAGTGGCAGGCCTCGCCGATGCCGAATGCCAGGTGGCCGGCGCTGCGGCCCATGGCAGCCAGTACGAACCAGTTGCCGCTCGTGCGGGCGTCCACGTAGACGGCGCGTGCGATGACGGCACCCTTGTCCTTGGCCGACTCGTAACCGAACGTCGGCGTGCCTTTGGGCAGCGGCAGGTCGTTGTCGATGGTCTTGGGCACGTGGATGTTTGCGATGGGGTATTTCTTGGCCTCCAGGAACTTGGCGATGCGGTTCGCGGTCGATGCCGTGTCGTCGCCGCCGACCGTCACGAGCAGCTTGACGTTGTTGTCGGTGAAGAACTTGAGGTTGAAGTTGTTTTCGAAATCCGAATCCTTGGGCTTGAAACGGCTCATCTGCAGGAACGAACCTCCCTGGTTGAAGATGCCGTCGGCCATGGGGTAGTCGATGTCCACCATGCGGGGCGACGGGTTGAAGAGCCCCGTGTAGCCCTCGTGCAGGCCGATTACGCGGTAACCTTTGCGGAGGAAAGTCTTTGCGACGCTGCCTACCACGGTGTTCATACCGGGTGCGGGGCCGCCGCCAGTCAGAATTGCGATTGCTTCTTTCATGATTGTGATTGGGTTTTTATGTTTGAACCTGAATTAACCTAAATTGCCGCCCAAAATTACGATTTATTTTTCAAACGGGCAAAAAAATGCCTGCCCTCTTGCAGAATGCAATTTTATTTATTATATTGTGAATAAAATAAAGCGCAGGCTTTATAATAAACATGTCTCACTAAAAAAAATGTTGTCATGAAAAAGTTCCTGTTTTGAAATCTTAATTCCAACAGAAATCCCCTGGCGACTGTCCTTTTCCCGAAATACCACAATGTAAATACCGTGATTGTATAGCCATGAGAACCTTATCGAAATTTTCGTATTCCGCCACCCTGGTGCTGGTGCTGGTGCTGGCTGGCTGTGCGGCAACCAAATCCGCCTCTGCCCCCGAACCCCGATCCGTTGACGGGGACGCCGCCTCGGCCGCCCTGCACGAGCAGGCGCTCCGGGCGCTCGATGCCCGCATGTTCGTGATCAAAGGGGATGAATTTTACCTGCCGGGCGATAAAATCCCGGTGAAACAATCTCCGGACAGTTACATTTCCATGCAGGGGACGCATGCCGTCATCCGGCTGTCGCCCAACCTCTTTCCCCGCAGTACGTGGCGCACCCTGAACATCGAGGACGATGCTGCCGAAATGACGTTGCTCAAACGCAAGCGCAACGGCGACCTGCAGTACCGGCTCTTGATCGTCGGCCCCCAAAACGCGCAGGACCGGGAGGTGATCGTGACGCTGTATAAGGGTTCGAACAAGTGCTTTGTCCGGATCAATAAAGATCTCAATAGGCGCAGCCATTACCTCAATTTCACCGGGCATATCCTTCCGGCAGGGGAGTGATGGGCCTGCGGCCGCCCGTCGCACAGGCTGCGCCCCGCAAAGAAAAACGGTGTCCGGAATTCCGGACACCGTAAATTACATAAAATTCAGTGCTTGGATATATTGAGTAAATACAGCTCTTATTCCCTGAATTTGGAGGACGCCGGGTTATTCAACCACGGTTACGTTCACAGCCTGCTCGCCTTTGGCACCGCTGCCGACTTCGAATTCGACTGCCTGCCCTTCGTTGAGCGACTTGAAACCGTCCGTCACGATACCCGAGAAATGAACGAAGATTTCCTTGCCGTTCTCTCCCGTAATGAATCCGTAGCCTTTTTTGCTATCGAACCATTTAACCTTGCCTGTCATAAAAATGTAAATTAAAAAGTTTGTACTTGGCAAAGTAAAATAAAAAACATTGGCTTTCAAAACTTTTTGGCATGTTTTTTCATCTTTGGCAGAAAATTTTTATCTTTGTCCTGAAGATTGTTTTTAACGTCGACGCAATATGAACAAAAAACTGAAACTCGCACTTGCGACCCTGCTGGGATTCTCGGCAGCCTGTTCCACGGTCAAGAATGCGCCCGCCAAGGGCGAGGGCGAACAGCAACAGGAAGCCGGTGCGCCCGAAGTCAGGGATTCGGTTGCACCCCCGCGCGTGATGGTGATGTACGGGGTTCGCCCTCCCGGACAGAAAACGATCGGCGTGCCTCTCAAGGAGTCGGCGGTCGGCCCTGCCGAAGACGAGCAGCTCGACCCCGTAGCCGAGAAACCCGCCGACGACACGCCCTATATGGACACGAAGGGCAAGAAGGCTCCCGAAGGGGGGAAGTAATCCATGTCCCGTCGCCGCCTGGGGCTGCGCAAGCGTCTGGCCCTCAATATTTTTTCCGACCTTTACTCCTCGGCCGTCGCCGAGCACAGGCTCGATACGCTCTTCTGGGAATGTACGTTGCGCTGCAACCTCTCGTGCCGCCACTGCGGCAGCGATTGCCGCGTGGATCCCGGTGTGCAGGACATGCCGATCGAAGATTTCCTGAAGGTGCTCGACGAGGAGGTTACGCCCCATGTCGACCCTGCGCAGGTGCTCATCATCTTTTCGGGCGGCGAGGTGCTGGTACGCCCCGACCTCGAACGCGCCGGGGCGGAGGTCACCCGCCGCGGCTATGCGTGGGGCATGGTGACCAACGGGCTGGGGCTGACCGAATCCCGTTTCCGCAGCCTGCTCGATGCGGGGCTGCGTACGGTCTCGGTGAGCCTCGACGGCTTCGAACGCGAGCACAACTATATCCGCTGCAACCCCCTCAGTTACGAACGGGCGCTCGGCGCCCTGCGCATGATCGTCCGCGAGCCGTCGCTCGCCTGCGACGTGGTGACCTGCGTCACAGGGGCGATGGTGCCCAGGCTCGGCGATTTTTGCGGGATGCTCGTCGCCGAGGGCCTGAAACACTGGCGGCTCTTCTCGATCTTCCCCATGGGCCGTGCCAAGGACGACCCGTCGCTGCGCACGACCGACGAACAGTTCCGTGCGATGCTGGAGTTTATCCGGCAGACCCGCCGTGAGGGGCGCATCGACGTCAGCTATGCCTGCGAAGGCTTCCTCGGCGGGTATGAAACCGAGGTGCGCGACCATTTCTACCAGTGCGCCGCGGGCGTTTCCGTCGCCTCGATCCGCGTCGACGGCGCCATTTCGGGCTGCACGTCGATCCGTGCCAATTTCAACCAGGGCAATATCTACCGCGATCGGTTCTGGGACGTGTGGCAAAACCGCTTCGAACCCTTCCGCAACCGCGAGTGGGCGCGGCGCGGCGAATGCGCCTCCTGCAAGATGTTCCGCTATTGCCTCGGCGGCGGTATGCACCTGCACGGCGACGACGGCGGGTTGCTCTATTGCCACTATCACCGGCTTTGACGCATATCCCTTCCTGAAAAAGGGGCCGCCGTCCGTCGGCGGCTGTTTTTTTCTCGGTTGTCCCTTTCCTTGTCGGCTCTTACCTCGGCGGTTCCGATCTCAGTTGTTCCGATCTCGACTGCTCTTCCTCGGATGCCCTTCCCTTGTCGGCTCTTCCTCGGGGCTCGGCAGTTCTTTCCTTGTCGGCTCCGATCTTAGCTATTCCGATCTCGACGGCTCATCCTCGGATGTTCTTTCCTCGGCGGCTTTTACCCGCGGCATTGCCGGGGCACCTGTGCCCGTGCCCGTTTATTCGGGCAGAAGCCCGTCCAATGCGAGCCCCTCGTCAAACAGCCTCGTCTTGTAATCGCCCCCCCCCAGCTTGTCGAGCAGCCGGACGATATTGAACCCTGTGGCATACATATACTGGGATATGTCCGTCCGGTAGAGCCAGTCGTTCGCGTTAAGGTCGTAGCCGCCCGGACAGGCATGGAACTCGATGTAACGCGCCGTGCCCTCCATCGTTTCGTAAACCCGTTCCGCTCCGACTGCTTCCGGGGCCAGTTCGCGCCGCATTCTTGCATGGCGCTCCGCGCGCAGTTTCCGGAACCCGTCGATGTCCCTGCGGATAATCTCTGCATCGGTTTGCCTGAGTGCATCCAGCAGGAATGCGTTTTCCCGGTCTACGGATTCTTTGTACCAGCCGTATCTTTGATAGTGTCCTACCAGCTCCGACGAAGGGATGAGGCTCGCTCCCGAAGCTTCGAATTGCGCGAGATACGCCGGATGCCGGAATTGGAACCCGTGGAAATATTCATGCAGCACCATCGTCCGCCATATGGCTACCTCTTCCGTGCCGGGTATGCAGCGGGCCGTAATCTCGGGCGAACTGCACAGCAGGTATGCCGAACGGTAGTCGTATGCCGAACCGGCATCGGCCGGGTCTAAGGAAATCGTTCCCTGCATGTGGAATTCGAGCGAGTCGATCGTGGGCGTCGTATAGATTTTCAACTCACCGTCCCTGTAACGCAGCGTTGCCGGATATTGCGCCAGAAACCGCGCTTCGGGATTTACGGCATAGCAAAGCGAGTCGGTGAAGTAGACCAGCGGCACTTCGAATTGCGGATCGTCGAATCCCGGCCAGACGGCTGCGGCAACCTGGGCTTTCAGCTCCAGCACCTCGCAAATTCGTGTCACGGCGATCCGGTCTTGGGCGGTCATCGGTATTTCACAACCGGATAGCGCGGTGCCGATCAGCACGCAAAAACAGATGTGGAGTAGTTTCATCGTGGGATAGGTTAGGGTCAATACGAAAAAAGAGGATATCGAATATCCTCTTTTCTCTTGTCGGGGAGACTGGATTCGAACCAGCGACCTCCAACTCCCGAAGCTGGCGCGCTAACCGGACTGCGCTACACCCCGAACATTTGGGGCTCTTATCGTTTTAAGAGCGCACAAAGATAAGTCGAAAATCCGAAAAGTCAAAATAATTTCTGCAAAAAACGCCTTCCCGGTTATATTTCGGCTGCCGCCCCTTCCGTCGCCCCTTCCGTCGCCCCTTCTGTTGCCCCTTCCGTTACACTTTCTGTTGTCCTTCCCGCCGTCCCTTTCATTGCCCTTTCCGTGGTTCTTTCTATTGCCTTTTCCCGTTATCCCTTCCGTTGCCCCTTCCGTCGTTCTTTCCATTGCCCTTTCCCGTCGTCCCTTCCGCCGCCGGCAAGCCCCGACCTTTCGAATTGCTGCGGACGGTGGGGTATAGGGGTGCAGGGTAAGTGTTCGGTAAAGTGCGTGTTGCTAATGGTTTTGGCTTAGCTTTGCATTTCGAGATGGTTGTACTCGGCTGTTTTGGCCGCTATCAGCCGTTCCGATTTGCTCCTTGTCCGGGTAGTTGCGTTTGGGCTTGCCTTTCTCGAAATCCCAAAACTTTTCGTGCAGGGAAAGGCCGAGCGAAACGTATTTGCGTTTGCGGTCTTTCGTAACTCGGAGCATTAAAGGGAAATAGCCGTCTTTAAGAGGTTTGGATTTGCAGCAAATGACTTCAACATTAGCTTTCATCGTGTAAATCTCGGTTTACACATTGGTTTACACAAACGGGCAAAAAACGTGTTAACCGAGCCAAAATCGGCAAAATCGGGCAGTCTGCGACAAAACGCAAAAAAGCCTCCCAGATGATTCTGAAAGGCTTTTGTTACTTGTCGGGGTAGCGGGATTCGAACCCACGACCCCCTGCTCCCAAAGCGTAATTCGGCGATTTTTGCAGATTTTTGCAGATTTTTATTTTGTTTTGTAAATGTCTGTTTCTCAGATGCAAATATAGCTATTTTATTTCAATCTGTTTTTGCTTATTTCGATTAAATCCGTATATTTGTGTGTAAATTGTGTACCGCAAATTAAAATTTATACACAAAATGAACTATTCAAAAGACGGTGTGACGGTAGCCGCAATGTTTGATACCGCGCACCCGAAAAAGTCCGGTAAGTGCCCCGTAAAAATCCGTGTTACCTACAATCGAGTGCGGAACTATTATCCGACTGGAAAGGATTTATCGCCGGAGGAATGGGAAATACTGCCGACTACAAAGGTGCGTGCACTTGTGGCGATCCGTAAGGACATCGAAAGCAGCTACCAGATCGTGCGGGCGGCTGTTGAGGAGTTGGCAGGGGCTGGCGGGTTCTCGCTCGACGCTCTCAATAACCGACTAAAAGGCGCAGCATCCGATACGGTTAATACGATGTTTCGGGCGAAAATAGCAGAATTGGAGAAGGCCGGACGTGTAGGAAATATGTTGATATACGACAATGTATTGAAGGGGTTGGAGCGGTTTGCCGGGATGCGGATTCGGTTCGATGTTATCACGGTGGCGTGGTTGGGAAAGTATGCCGATTTCATGCGTAAAGAAGGGAAGCGGCAAACTACAATAGCAATTCACCTGCGAACGTTGCGCGCAGTCCTCAACGATGCAAAGCGCTTGGGCGTGCTCAAAGAATCGCAATACCCGTTTGGCCGGGGACGATACGAAATACAAGCCGGTACGGGGCGCAAAATGGCCCTTACTTTGGAGCAAATAGGGCAAATAGCCAATTATGACGATGGGAGCGAGGCGACGGCCAAATACCGCGATTATTGGCTATTTCTCTACCTGTGCAATGGGATTAATGTTGCCGACTTCGTGAAGTTGAGGTACAGGGACATTGTGAACGGCGAAATTTGTTTCGTCCGGCAAAAGACTGAATCCACCAGCCGAACATTGCGGGATATACAGGCGGTATTAACGCCTCCAATGCAGACTATTATCGACCGCTGGGGGCAAACACCATACCCCGACGCGTTTATTTTCCCAATCTTGACTGGTAAAGAAGATGCGATAACCCGTAAGAATAAAACCAAGTACCTGACCCGTGCGATCAACAAGCGCATGAAGGAGGTCGGCGAAAAGCTCGGTCTCGGCAATATCTCGACCTATACGGCTCGGCATTCGTTCGCCACGGTGTTAAAGCGGGCGGGGGCTAACATTGCCTATATCTCGGAAAGCCTCGGTCATCAAGACCTCAAAACAACGGAGAATTACCTCGCCAGCTTTGAGCGGGAGGAGCGGGTAAAGAATGCAGAATTATTAACGAAATTTTAAATCAAGATGGGACGATATAAATTTGATAAATTCCTAATGAGGTTTTCGAAAGATGCTCAAAATGCTATTATAAAAGACCTTGTAACGTGTTGTGGTATCTGCGAGGATGATTATGACTGGAATGTAATAGACATTCGTGTTAAGAGAGCAAATCGAGTGCAACGGCATAGGTTTGCGGAGACGATAAAAAAATTAGAAGCTTTTTATAATTCCGATGAAAGTGATCCCTGCATTTATGATAGTGAAGGTGAAATAGACGCATATATAAGCGCCGCCTATTTTTCTCGAATAACAGGAAGAAATCGAAAAACAGTAACGGACTGGATTGCTAAGGGCTTCATTGAAACTCAAGGATTTAAATTTGGTCAGATCAATATAGCGGTGCAAAAAACCATAGAAAATTTAAAAAAAATGTAATTTTTTTGAGTGTGTATGCGGCTATTAACTGGACAGATGTTTTTCATGACGTTTCATCGTGTTACTTGCCTGCGTATAATAAAATGGTAAATACTGGACATATGATATATACCAGGTATCATAAGGTTACATTGTGCACTCTAATTGTCCAGTTTTTACGGGTATAATATATATTTATCTCCTTTGCATCGTGATCGATCACTAACGCCCGGACGCGGGTAAGTGTTCAATTTTTAAAACTTCACGATGCTATGGATAACACCGTAATCGTAACAACTCCCGCGCAACTGCAATCCATTATCAGCGATGCAGTAAACGCGATTCTTCCCAAACTCGCCGACTTCCGGCGCAAAAATGAGCCCGTCGAATCAGACGGAATGAATATTGAGGACGCCGCCCGGTTCCTGACCGAACAGAGCGTCCCCACTACTCGGGCAACGCTCTACAATCACGTATACAAAAATACGATCCCGTACAAGAAGGTCGGACGCCGCATAGTGTTCTCGAAAAAGGCGCTTTTGGCGTGGGTTGATTCACGCACCGTTCGTCCGGAGGACAAGCGAACTGCTGCTACATTGCGTATTGCCGAAAGTGCCAACCGTAAATAACACCAGGGCTATGTATGAAATGAAGATCGCCGCCGGCGCTCGAAGCGAGCACGCAGCGGCAACCCCTGGTGTGGACACCAGCAAAGATACGCAAAAAACTTTAGCGTTCCATCAGCAGCGCGTCTATAATTTACTCCAATCAGGCAAAAAATATTCTGCCGCAGACATTTCCGTCGCCCTGCGATTGTCTGATCCTCGGAGCTGCATACGCGATTTGAGGGCCAAAGGCATCGACATCCTCGATGAATGGGTGCCCAGCGAGCACGGCAGTAAATTCAAGCGGTATTTTATCCGGAAGGAGGCCGACCATGAAGCGTAAAAGTTTTATTTTTTATCGCTCTTTTCGGGGTGCGATGGAAGGGCTTGCACCCGTTGACTATCGGTTATTTATGGATGCGGTTGTAATGTATGGCCTTGACCGTATCGCCCCCGACTTGCCGCCTGATCTATCCCGTATTTTCTATGATTATTGCTACCCTCAACTTGAGGCGGATTGGGTTAAATGGGAGCGTAAGCAAGCCCGGAAAGGAGGTACACGATGATCCGCGACACGATGGTCTATTACCGCTCATTCCGTGAATCTTTGCGCGAATTACCGCCGGATTTGTATAAGGTCGTATCGGAAACGATATTCGACTATGCTTTTGAAGGCATTGCGCCTGGAGCGGATAGCAATGCAGTTGCAAAGGCGTTGTTTATTGCGATCAAGCCCGTAATTGATAACGCACATAACCGATACGACGCCTGTGTGGAGAATGGCCGAAAAGGCGGAGCGCCCAAAGGAAGCCGAAATAACCCAAGTGGCAAGGCGGGCGAACCTAACCAAAGACCTAACCAAAGACCTAACCAAAGACCTAACCAAGAACCTAACCAAGAACCTAACCTTTATAAGGATAAGGATAAGGATGTTGATAAGGATAAAGATATAGATAGTAAGGGGGATTGTAAGGGGGAGCCTACGAATGCAGAAGGTAACGACACTTCGGTAACGACGAGCGCGGACAAGCCGCGCCGAGGGACTACCAAACGCACGGCGTTTGTCGTCCCCTCGCTCGAAATAGTCAAAGATTATTTTTCTACGATCAAAGGAGGCGATACGGATGCGGAATGCTTTTACGACTATTACACGGCCAACGGCTGGCGAACCGGTAAAAATCCGATAAAAGACTGGAAAGCCGCCGCGCGAAATTGGATGCGCCGCAAATCCGAGTTTAACACCACAACCCAAAAACACCCGAACAATGAAACGCGAAAAACAAACTTCTTATAACCGCCCGGCGCCCGTCGAGGGATTACCGGAATCGCCCGAGCTCGAAAGAGCTGTTTTAGGTGCCTTGATTCTTGAGCCTGGTCAACTGCCCGACTTGATGGAGATCATCGGAATTTCGGCCTTTTCTGACCCAAATAATGGCAAGATCTACGGCGAGATGCTCTCGATGTTGGAGCGAGGCGATAAAATCGACCTCTATACGCTTTCACAACGGCCGGAACTCAAAGGCCGGGATATGTTGCGCTACCTCTCGGAACTGACCAGCGTAGTAGGCTCAGGCGCTAACATGCTGGATCATGCCCGGCAGCTCGCAGACACCGAAACCCGGCGGCGTTTATGCCTTTTCGGCTACGAACTCGCGGCACGCGCTGTGTCGGATCCCGACGGCGTTGTGGATTGGGCTACATCAGCGATAACCGCAATTGCAGACCGGGTCTCGCGGCCGGATGACATTGCGCCGTTGTCGGATGTCGTGCGAGCTACCCTCGACGATCTGGAGCGACGACAGCAGGCCAGGCAAGCGGGCGAGTGTATCGGCATTCCTACCGGGTTGCAACGGCTTGACGCATTGACCGGCGGCTGGAGAGGCGGGCAGCTCGTGGTATTGGCAGGCAGGCCGGGAACGGGTAAAAGCGCCACGATGTTGCATTTTGCCCGTGCTGCGGCCGCGTCTGGCGTCTCGGTGTGCATATTCTCGCTGGAAATGTCAGCCGGTCAGCTGGCCGGGCGTATGCTGGTCGGCAGCTCGGGTGTAGATTCGGGAGCGTTTCGCACCGGTAATGTCGACGGTTCGGGGTGGACGAAGATAGAGAAGGCCGGCGCCACCCTTTCGTCTATGCCTGTTTTCCTCAACGACCGGGCTAATATCACGATGGGCGCTATACGCTCGCAATGCAAGGCGATGCACCGCCGGGGCAAGTGCGGTATGGTCATTATCGACTACCTGCAACTTCTCGACACCTCGACCCGCAACCCGAATACGACCCGCGAGCGTGAGATTGCCGCCATCAGCCGTTCGGCCAAACTGCTGGCCAAGGAATTCGACGTGCCCGTCATTCTGATATCGCAGTTGTCGCGCGACATCGAAAAAAGAGCCGATAAAACGCCGCTATTATCTGACCTTAGGGAGTCGGGAGCCATTGAGCAGGATGCCGACATGGTGCTGTTCCTCGATCGTCCGGTGATGTACGGGCGAACCGAGATAGACGCGGGCCGATACGGGATCATTCCGGCCGAGGGGGTGGGGCTGATGCATATCACCAAGAACCGAGAGGGCGCGACAGGGTGCATTTGTTTTCGACATAACGAGAGCCTGACCCGGATAGCCGACTACGACAGCCCCGCGACGGATGTAGCTGAGGAGGCCGAGCCGTTTTGACGCAATACGCAATTTAAGCGCATGAAAATACCCACGTGGGACAAGTGCCCACGACATGAAGGAAAATAGAAATCTGAAAGAATACACCATGAAAAAACGAATATTATACAATCCTCTGACGGATGAATTTGCCACGTTGGGCGATAAGTTTGAGAAAATCGCCCATAATAAGGTCAACGGAATGTACTGTTACAAGCGCACCACCTCCGATGGATTGACCTATTACGAAGTGTTCAAAGCGCCGAAGCGAGTATGCAAAGACGGAGGAAAGCATGAATGCTATCCGCAAACAGCGGAATTCGGATTCGGCACGGCCCTTTGCATCCGGGGCGGTGAGAAGTACACAGCCGACAAAATCGCATTCTATATGGCCAACGGTTTCGAGGCGGGGAGGTTCCGTGCATGACTGGCCGACAGGTGCAAGTAACCCAAGAAACAACTATTTTTTAACTAATAAAACAACATGAAGCAGATCAAGATCGACAACCAACACGGTATCGGACTGACGCTCGACCGCGTAACGACCACGATTGTAGACAGCAACGGCACACACAGGGGTGATGACGAAATTATCCTGTACGTCCCGGACGCAAGCGATTACGACACGGATTTCATACAGGGCAATTGCGCAATGCTGTGTTTTAGCCCTGCCCAAGCCATAAGATTGGCGCGTAGACTATTGAGGCTGGCAGGAAAGGCAAAAAAAACATAGGCGGATCCACGCCGCCTATGCCCAACCCAAAATCGTAACCATCCTATGAAAGCCACAGGCAAATGTAATTGTGAAACATTAAAAAAACAACTTAAACCATGCAAGAGCAAGACAAGCAGCGGGGTGTGTACATCCCCGAGTATGAAGAAGAGGACAAGGCATTAGCGAAAGAGTGGGCGCAGGCACTTCCCGACGCTGAGCATCCCGGTTATGTCCCCAAAGATTCGGCCATAAATCCGAATATCCGGTTTTGAACCAATGCAAACTAAACTATTATCGAATATGAAAGCAAAGACAAACAAGCACGAAGAGTATATTAAAGCCCACGCAGCCGCTATTCCCCAACTTGAGGCCGCAATCCAGCAACTGAAAGTGGCGCGCCTGGACGTATCCACCGAAAGCATTGCGGACATTGTGCTGTCTGACAGCAAGGCGATCCGAACACAGGCGAAACGGCTTGCCGCCGAAGACGCGAAGCAGATCAAGATCGTAACGACACGGGAGGAGCTCACAGCGCGGGCAAATGAGTACATGAATAGCGTCATCGACAATTCACAACAGGCGATCAAAAATGCGCTGCGTGTCGGTGAGGCTGATGCCCTCGACCCTAAGGCATTTATCGTAAGCGGGGATAAGGTCAAATTGTCTACCGACTGGCTGGCCGACCAGCACCAACGGCGTACGCTCGAAGTGGCAGTAATGCGCGGACGTGTACTTCAGCAATGCGAACAGGTGCGCCGTGCGGTTGAAGCATTGAATACTTTGATCGCGGATCATCCGAGTTTCAAGACTGCGATCCTGCCGGAAGACACGGACTACCGTAGTGTCATTAGGGTATCATACGAAGGCACCATAGAACTCCATCCCGACGCGTTGGATTGCCTCAAAGAATAAGAGAGGGGGGATAGTCCCTCTCTCTTATAAGGCATTGTCGAACGAAGCATTACATTATTCGCAAAGGTAAGGATTATAAACATAATTAGCAAGCGGATAATGGGGAGAAGGACGGAAGGGCGGGCAGTAATTGCCGACTATTCGGTGTGGACTGTCGAATTAAGCCGTGACGAGCTTATGATAATACTGGATGGTCAGAAAAACCACCGGATCAACCGAGCCAAACGAAAACTCCAGTTTCTACGGGCGCAACGCGACCACCACCGAGGGTATGGCCGGATAAGAAATAAACAAATAAATCAAAAAATAAGCATGGAGAAAACAATTAAAACAGCAGATGAAATCAATAGCGAGACTGTATTAGCACTCGAAAAAAAGTACGGCAAACAGGCCGTAGAAGAAATTGACCGGGTGCTTCGGGAATGCCATGAACGGCGGGCAAAGGAAAAGCAACAGGTTAGAAAGATAGTGGATTCTATGCAATTCTAAAAAAATATTCAAAATGGGACATAACAATAAGGTTATCTATGAGGATTCATCAGCAATAGCCGCTCAGCGACGCGCTTATTATAGTTTCATTGCCGACGCTCAGAAAATTATCGATGAAATTACAGCCGCCGGCATTGTTTTCGGCGACGATATTTTAACACGACTTTCCAATGTAAATGATCTTACGGCATTAATTGAAGAACAGGTAACGAAGGAGGCGGGCAAGATGCAATTTGCACTGTCAAAAAAACAATATATGGATAGTGTAAAGCCCTTATACGCACTGGCGGAACAATGGCAAAGGCGCTACACCCAGGCAAAGGGAAACTGCGATATACGAAATGATTTATTCTCAATATCTCAAGGGCATATATTCCTATTTGAGGACAAGGTAGATAATTACCTGAAAGAACAGCATGTTATTTACCTTGATACCGAAGCGAAGGAGCAAGTATACGCCCAAGCCCAGGACATTGTGAACAAGCTCGAAGAACTGGATGCATACCTTCGTGAGCATGGAAATGTCATGCGGGCGGTATCGAGGTCGGGCTACCTGACGACAAATGGCATTATTTCTATCGGCAATAACAATGAGTTTTCCATCAATCTGCCAGGATTTAGATATGTGGAGAAATTTACACGACGTTAAAAATACAAACAGAAGATAAAAAAACAACTAAGGTATTACATCATGGAAAAAGTAAAAAAAGAGATTATGATACAGACCTTAGCGGAGCTTGCAGATATGTTACCCGCTGATGGTAGGAAAAGGGATTTTATCAGCATCCGTATTGCCCGGAGAGGCTACACGATATACAGGATGACCCCTCAGACCACAGCGGAGATCATGACAGCCCGGCATATTAATAAAGAACCGGATAAGAGCGAAGCATGCATAGCAGCGATGGCGCATAGTGTCGCTCTGGCTATCGTTGGCAGCCGCAATGTATTCGCCGGGATCAGAATATGGTTTTTGCGTCGTCGGATAATGCGGCGGGCATCATTGCCCGAGCTGTTCGATGCATACAATAAAACCCTGGCGATGCTTCCTATTGAGGACATATCGCAAATAACCGCTATTATGCTCGGTTTAGCCGAAACGATAGCCAAAGAACCCTAAAATAAACAACCCGCGTTATGGTTTTTACCGTAACGCGGGTAATCCAAACTTGCAACTACGGAGTTCCCTTAGAATAGCAAATTAATGAATTTTTTAATAAGTAGTAATGAGTGCATTATCATTCAAAATAAATGCGGACACCGCAAAGTTAAATAATTTTATCAAATCGCTGAAACTGTTATATCAGTTGTTGGAGAAATTTCCGTCTAACTCAGACGGGTTTAAAGTCATAAATCGCCATATTGCCGATATGGAGGCTCGCGTCGAACAGGCAATGCGCAAGATCGCCCAGATGGAGCAGCAGGCAATGGATGCGGCGTCCAAGGCTACTGCCTCGGCCACGACCGGAACTGCTGGCGGCGGTTCTACGGCAGGAACAGCGGCTACCCAGGCCGAAACTGCGGCATACCATGACCTGCTTGGTGAGCTAAAAGCCGCTAACGACGAAAAAACAAAGGCAATAGCCCAAATTAGGCTATATTCAAATGAGATCGCACGATTAAAAGCAGATGTCACCGCGCTCAATAAGGAAGAGCAGCAGAACGGGCAATTGTCTGCAAAGAAAAGGGCGCAAGTATTGGACGCTGCCGTATCTATCGAGGAATACAAGCAGGAAATATCCCAATTGAGGCGGGAGCTTGCCAACCAAATCAAATTGGAGCAGACCGCCATCGGCTCAATCAACGAAATGTCCCAGGCGCTTACCCGTATGCGTGCGGTGTATAAAAATATGAGCGCCGCGGATCGTGAGGGGGCGCAAGGGCAAACGATGCTTAAAAACATCGAATCGCTCGACACGAAGATCAAAGAACTGGATGCGTCGATGGGCGTCCATACTCGCAATGTCGGCAATTATGCCTCGGGATTCAATATGCTGGGATTCCAAATTCAGCAAGTTGCCCGCGAGTTGCCGTCACTGGCATATGGCCCGCAAATATTCTTTTCCGCCATATCCAACAACCTGCCGATGCTGGCCGATGAAATAGCACGGGCGAAGAAATCGGTTGATGAATTGAAGAAAGCCGGGCAAACCTTCACGCCCGTATGGAAACAGATAGCATCGTCGATCTTCTCCTGGCAAACCCTGCTTGTGGCCGGCGTAACCGTGCTTACCCTTTACGGCAAGGAGATAACCAACTGGGTAGCGTCGCTGTTCAAAGGTAAAACGACGATAGACGCCTCTGCCGCTGCACTCGAACGCTTTAATTCCGCTATGGCTCAAGGTTCGGTGTCGGCTCAATCCGAATTAACCAAATTGAATCTGCTGTATAGGGCTGCGACAGACCTTTCCAAGCCCTATGAAGAAAGAGCCGAAGCGGTCAAAAAACTGCAAGACATATACCCCGCTTACTTCGGCAATATGGCTGCGGAACAGGTTATGGTCGGGAATGCTGTCGGTGCTTATGAAAACCTGCGCGACGCAATTATCGAGGTCGCAGAGGCGAAGGCTGCCCAAGAACTTATTACAGAGGACAAAAAGAGTATAGCACGCATCAAAAAAACAGGGAATGCCTATACCAATTATTCTAATGCACTGAAAGAGTACAGAAAAGAATATGATAAGGCAATACAGACATACATGGATTTGGGTCAGGGTGGCCAAAGCGCTATTTGGGGTGCTAAAACTTTTGCAGAGGCTAAAACAAACATAACCCAATTCCGGAAAGAATTTATTAGCGCACTATCGAAGCTTGGTGAGGAAGGGAATACTATATGGAAGCGCATTAATGAAGATTATGAAGGTGATGTAGATGCATTTATCACGGCAATAAATGTCGGCATCGAAAAATTGACCCCCGCAGCAGAAAAGCTGTACACCGCCTTAACGCCGGATGAACTTAATGCAAAGGCGGAAAAAGCCCGCCAAGAGGCCGAAAGCGCAGCAAAAAAAGCCGCATCCGATCAAGAGCGCAATCTAAAGGAGCTCACCAAGCAATTGCAAAAGCTCCGGGACGATGCATTGCAGGCGGAGGTAGATTCCATGAAGGACGGCACGGCCAAGAAACTTGCGCAAATAGACCTCGACTATCAGAAACGTGCCCGAGCCATACAAGAAGCCGAAAAAAAGCTGCTTGAGTTACAAGAAAAGGAAATTGATGCCCAATATAAAAATGATACTTCGTCTGAACGATTCCTCGCCGGACAGCAGATGATTGCGCAGTACAAAGGGAATGTAAATCATTTGGCGCGCCCACTTGTTAAAGCGGCGGAATTGGTAAAAAAAGGCTGGGAAGATGCCGGAGAGGGTATTGCCACCGTTTTCAGCAGCCAATATGGTATTTTGGATGCCAAGGGAAAGGTGACTGAGATTTTAGTCACCCCAATCCTGCCTAATGGGGACATTTTGTCTCCACAGGAATTGGATGATTACATACACTCAAAACTTGAAGGAGCTCAGAATATTCTTGCCGCAGACACCAAAGGTTTAGTTATCGCAGTCAACGTGGCTGCCGATGGGTCTGCCGGCGAAAAATATCATGACCTTCAAAAGGTATATTATGCTGACAATATCAAAGCGGCTGAAGGTGTTAGAATATACACGGAAGCCTTGAAAGAGGCAAATGAAGAACAGCGGAATAAAGAACGTGGAACCGCTTTATTGGTGGGGCAAATTGGTCATGCCGAACTTTCAGCGCAATTCGACGAAGAAATTCAATCTTGGGATGAATATCTGCAAAAATATGGAACCTTCCGGGAAAAACTGCAAGCTACAAAAGACATTTACGACCGTAAAATCGAAAAGGCTGGTAGCATTGGAGAACGGAAGGCACTTGAAGCCGAGCGAGATGCAGCAGTAGCAGAAATTGAAGTACAAGCCGGGCAATGGGTACGAGAATTGACAGGCAAGACCATGGATGAATTATCCGCCCTGAAAGCAGAGCTGGAGGCATCGCTACAAGCACTGGAATCCGAATATAATGCCCTCGATTCATCAGATAGTGCCCAAGGACAGAAATTGCGCGGTGAGATCAATCAGACGCAAGCAAAAATTAATGCAGTAGATAAAGCTGCTTCGAGTACAAAATTAGCCCCCAAAGATAATGCGATCAAGAAATGGCAGCGATTAGAGAGGACACTCGGTGATATTGCAGATGGATTCGAGGGTATTGGTGATGCCGTTGGGGGCACTACCGGCGAAGTCATTAGTGCGGCGGGCGAAATTGCAACTAATGCAGCCAGTATGATTAGCAGCATTGTCACTCTTACTGAATCGTCGGCGGCAGCTATTACAACGACATCAACAACCGCTGCCAGTGCGATCAAAGCTGTTGAGAGAGCATCCGTTATTCTTGCTATCATTCAAGCGGTATTGACAATAGCAACTAAAATAGCCAGCCTATTTAATAATGATGATGAAAAACAAGCGGAAATAGACCGACTGCAAGGTAGAATTGAGCAACTGCAATGGGAATTGGATAATGCCAATGCAATTCGGCTCCAGGAAAATTCTTTTAATGCTATTCAGAAGGTAAAAGACGCTTACAATGATGCGACGAAAGCGATAGTGAGCGCATACGGAAAACTAAGCCCCTTCGGGGAAGCCATCGTTAAGCGAATCAACGCGGCTAAAATAGAAGAAAAGGCAATCAAAAGTATAGCAGATGCCTATTCAAACCTTAAATATACAGACAGCAATCTTCTGGGGGAAAATAAGTTTAGTGATACCCGAGATAAACTTAACAATCTTGCAGAACAGCAGTTGTTGCTTCAAAAGCAGATTAATGCAGAGAACGACAAGAAAAAAACGGACAAATCAAAGATAAAAGAATGGGAACGTCAAATTCAAGAACTTGGAGAAGAAGCTGCTGAAATAATAAATGAGGTTGTAGAAACTATTATCGGCGGCACGGCAGAAGATATTGCAAAAGAGCTTGGCGATGCCTTCATAGAAGCGTTTTTAGAAGGTGAGAACGCCGCTAAGGCCTGGGGTGAAAAGGTAGACGAAATTGTTGCTGACATCATGAAACAAATGTTAGTCAGCAAATTTGTTGAAGAACGTATCGGAGATATTTTTGACCAGTATAAATCCAAATGGTTCAAGGATGGAGTTTTTGTCGGGATTGATGGTGTGATTGATTCGATGGGAAACTTTGCCGACGATCTCAACAAAGTTGGTGAGGAATTTCAAGCTATTTGGGACAGCCTTCCCGCTGAAACAAAAGAATTACTTGGGAATGCTGGCGCAGCACGTCAGGAAGCCACGGAAAGAGGCTTTCAAACGATGTCGCAAGATACGGGTGATGAATTAAACGGTCGTTTCACCGACATTCAAGGCAAAGTAACCGACATCCGAAACGCTGTCATGTCACAACTTCAAATGCGCGATTCGGTCGAAGGAATTATAGAATCAATACACAATTGTCTGAATATGGATTCGAGAATCGACGAATTGTCAGCCGCTTATTACGAAAGTTTGCGTATTGACGTGGAAACCCTTTTAGAGGTTAGGGAAATAAACGTAAGCACCAAAAACATGGATAAGACACTGGGGCGCATTGAGAATGGGATAAATAGCATAAAAAGAAATACCGAAAATCTATAAATTAAATATAGTCTAATAAATTAATATATAAATATTTAGCATTATGACAACTCAACACAATAAGAGTGTAGATGCCATACGGGCGATGGCACTACAAACGGGCGCTTGTAAAAAGATAAACCGCATCCAAGACTTCCCCGACCTAATCAAACTGATGTTTACCCCACAAGGGATCGAGTTCTGCCAGGGTCACAACTTCCCCGCAGTCGAAGTGTTCAGGGAGAACCAAAGCAATCTTCAAGGATTGGAAATATATGTCGACGCTGGCGACATCACGCTAAAGGGCAAGGAATATGTATGCCTGGTCGGTGATACAAAGGCCACTATCGAGGCTTCACGGCCTCAATTCACGCATACAATCATATTAATGCACGGCGCACGAGCCAAGATCAATGCAAAAGACTACGCCGTACTGAATATCGTAAATATCAGCGGGGAGTATTCGGGAGAGTGTAAAATAAACTGTGTCAGGCTATAATAATAATAGTT
>ULYD01052013.1_pt1 | contig 22189 bp, 15 predicted proteins | sample 1961831 | NCBI WGS metagenome assembly ULYD01 (sample SAMEA4835854, study PRJEB28245) | human gut metagenome | biome: gut microbiome; material: fecal sample | place: Denmark | collected 2008 | reverse complement strand
TTCGTGTTCGTTCATACACAACTGTAAAGGGTACTAAGTATTACGGCGCTTGGTCATCAACAAAAACTGTTACTACTAAAAAATAAAGTCTATGATTAATGAGAACTCTCCCATGCAGAAGATTTATGCATGGGGGAGTTTTTTTGTGCCAAATTTTTAATTTGTACTCTCACATCTCAACTTCTCGGTTATACGCCTCAGCCCCCTCGACATACAGCGTTCTCATTTCTTCAAACGAGTCGCTTGGGGAAAGGATAACGCCGTCTTTGCCGAATTTATTGAAATAGTATTTGACTTGGATAGGCGGGGAGATGAACTCGTTGACAGCGTTGGGCTTGGGTTTTTCATTGCCTTTCAGTATGGGGCGCTGATAGAGTATTTTGCCGAACATTTCAACGCCTTTTTCGGTGAGGTATACTTTGGAGATATCGCTCTCATCACTGCCAAAACGTGGGTCGCTGAGTAGGTGCTTCACGGACTTGACGTGACCCTCTTTCAGCCGTTCGTATTCGGTGACGGAGGAGTATTCCTTTTGGCTGAGCTTTTCTGCAATGCTTAGTCCGCTCAATCTGCTTATGCGATAGCTGTCGGCTTTGAACTCTTTGCCTGCGCTTTTTTCGTCGGACAGGCAGACAAGATAATTATACATCTTATATTCGTCGCTGACGATACGGTAGGGGATAAGCCTTATGCGGCGCTTTTCACGGCTGTACATATTAGAATATGCGTAAATGAAGCTGTAATATCTGCTACCGTTTTGTTTGATGACTTCATTTATTTTTATGATATTGTCGGCGAAAATGAGCCTTTCACGTTCGCAATCTGACAGCAGGGCATAGTCCTCATACACGGCTTTCAGAAATCTTCTTAGGGTCGAGCTGTACACCTTGTTTTCATAGTAAAGGTCATCACTGCTCAGTGTATCGTAAAGGTCACGGCATATGCTGAGCCTTACTCGCACTGCATTTTCGGTCTTGGTCTTTTCGTATTTTGCAGAGAGCTTTGAGATAAGATAGCTTTTTATTATCTCCTTGCTTTTATCATCAAGGCTGTCATCGATCTCCTCGATCTGCCATTGGACAAATGCGTTCAGAAGCGGTATCCCATTATATTCTTCGCTTTTGTATTTTAATGATGCGATATATGCGGAATCAAATATCCTTGTGAGAAATGAGGACATTGATACACTGCCGCCGTTAGGGAAAAGGCTTGTTTCAAATATGGACTTGTCCTTGACAATGACGGCATATGCAGAGGGGGAGAGTGGTATGGATTGTACCTCTGCGATATATGGTATGTTTGTGTCACGCTTGGGCAGGAATGTGCTTGGAGTCATGCTCATTTTTATCACCTCTTGTATCCATTATATCACAAAAGTAGCTTTTTGTCAATGATATAGAAAATTATTTTGCTAAAATCATAATATAAATGCCGTAAAAACGTGATAAATGCACAAAAGCATAGACAAAAAAGTTTTTGAAAATTACACTTTTGTTGACGATGATAAGGTGGTATAATGTATACAGAACAAAGGACGGGAGGTGATAAAAATGCTTTGTGTAAAATAGCCACTTTCTATTGACATTTGTGTCTGAAAATGGTATAATATATATATATATTAAAGCGTCGATAAAATAAGTTTGGTGTTTTATTACAAAATATCATTGATTATTTTGTCTACTTTGACCTACTACACTGGTGCAATTTTGCACTAGTCTAAAACAGAAAATTTGTATAAGTATGTTTTTCTTTTCTACTACACTAGTGCAAATTTGCACTAGTCTAAAACCATTCCATATCATAGTGGTTACTTCTTCTTCTACTACACTAGTGTAAATTTGCACTAGTCTAAAACCGCTTCGTAATCATTTTGAAAGTTTATCATCTACTACACTGGTGCGAATTTGCACTAGTCTAAAACCTCTGCAATAGCTTCTCTGTTAGCTCTAGCTACTATACTGGTGCGAATTTGCACTAGTCTAAAACCCATTCTAGTTCCGCAGTTAGGACAGTACCCTACTACACTGGTGCGAATTTGCACTAGTCTAAAACGACAGCTTGACGATGTACTCTTCCTCACTCCTACTACACTGGTGCAAATTTGCACTAGTCTAAAACCTCTTTAAAACAGAAGTTGATAAACTGATACTACTACACTGGTGTGAATTTGCACTAGTCTAAAACAAATGATATTTCACCGTTATTGCATGTAATCTACTACACTAGTGCGAATTTGCACTAGCTGGCAAAGTCTAACATTAAAATCAACAAATAAAAAAATCCCTTAACGCTCAATGCGCTAAGGGATAACTAATATATATATAAGGAGTGATATTTATGGCAAAAAAGAATAAAATGAAGCCTAGAGAGCTGCGTGAGGCTCAGAAAAAAGCCAGACAGCTCAAAGCGGCTGAGATAAATAATAACGCTGTTCCTGCGATCGCTGCCATGCCTGCTGCAGAGGCTGCTGCACCTGCGGCAGAGAAGAAAAAATCCTCCGTCAAGGCGGCAGGAATGAAGTCTATTCTTGTCAGCGAAAATAAAATGTATATAACCTCTTTTGGCAAGGGCAATTCTGCTGTGCTTGAATATGAGGTGGATAATAATGACTACAACAAAACTCAGCTTTCATCAAAGGACAACAGCAATATCGAGCTCTGTGATGTAGACGAAGTAAACATCACTTTTTCAAGCAAGCATGGCTTTGAGAGCGGAGTGAAGATAAACACTTCAAACCCTACTCACAGAAGCGGTGAAAGCTCGTCTGTAAGAGGGGATATGCTGGGGCTTAAATCGGAGCTTGAAAAGCGTTTTTTCGGCAAGACTTTTGATGATAATATACATATCCAGCTTATTTACAACATTCTGGATATCGAAAAGATACTTGCGGTGTATGTGACGAATATCGTTTATGCCCTGAACAATATGCTTGGGCTAGAAAATGAGAGCAATAACGATTTCATGGGGTATCTTTCTGCCAAAAATACTTATGATGTTTTCACTGATCCTGATGAAAGCGATCTTTCCAAGAATATAAAGGGTAATATCAAGAAAAGCCTCAGCAAGTTCAATGACCTGCTGAAAACAAAGCGCCTTGGCTATTTTGGTCTTGAAGAGCCTAAGACGAAAGATAAAAGAGTTTCGGAGGCATACAAAAAGCGTGTTTATCATATGCTTGCAATTGTGGGGCAGATAAGGCAGAGTGTTTTCCATGATAAGTCAAATGAGCTTGATGAGTACCTTTACAGCTTTATTGACATTATTGATTCCGAATACAGAGAAACTCTTGACTATCTTATTGATGAGAGATTTGATTCTATAAACAAGGGCTTTATCCAGGGCAACAAGGTCAATATCAGCTTGCTTATTGATATGATGAAAGACGACTATGAGGCTGATGATATCATACGCCTTTATTACGATTTCATTGTGCTTAAATCTCAGAAAAATCTCGGTTTTTCTATCAAAAAGCTTCGTGAGAAAATGCTGGACGAATACGGCTTCAGATTTAAGGACAAGCAATATGACTCTGTGCGCTCAAAGATGTACAAGCTTATGGATTTTCTGCTTTTCTGCAACTACTACAGAAATGACATTGCCGCAGGCGAAGCTCTTGTGCGTAAACTGCGTTTTTCAATGACCGATGATGAAAAAGAGGGGCTATATGCTGATGAAGCGGCAAAGCTTTGGGGCAAATTCAGGAATGATTTTGAAAATATCGCCGACCACATGAACGGTGACGTTATCAAGGAGCTTGGCAAGGCTGACATGGATTTTGATGAGAAAATTCTTGACAGTGAAAAGAAGAATGCGTCTGACCTTTTGTATTTCTCCAAAATGATATATATGCTCACATATTTTCTTGACGGCAAGGAGATAAACGATCTTCTTACAACGCTTATCAGCAAGTTTGATAACATCAAGGAGTTTTTGAAGATAATGAAAAGCTCTGCTGTTGATGTTGAGTGTGAGCTTACGGCTGGCTACAAGCTGTTCAATGACAGCCAGAGGATAACCAACGAGCTTTTTATCGTAAAGAACATTGCTTCCATGAGAAAGCCTGCGGCTTCAGCGAAGCTTACGATGTTCCGTGACGCACTGACTATACTCGGTATAGATGACAAGATCACGGACGATAGGATAAGCGAGATTTTAAAACTTAAAGAAAAAGGCAAGGGCATACATGGTCTGAGAAATTTCATAACAAACAATGTTATCGAGTCCTCTCGGTTTGTATACCTTATCAAGTATGCGAACGCTCAGAAGATAAGAGAAGTGGCTGAGAATGAGAAAGTTGTCATGTTTGTTCTTGGGGGTATCCCTGACACGCAGATAGAGCGTTATTACAAGAGTTGTGTGGAATTTCCTGACATGAACAGTCCTTTGGAAGCAAAGCGCAGTGAGCTTGCGAGAATGATAAAGAACATCAGATTTGATGATTTCAAAAATGTGAAACAGCAGGCAAAGGGCAGAGAAAACGTGGCTAAGGAGAGGGCAAAGGCTGTTATCGGGCTTTATCTTACGGTCATGTATCTGCTGGTAAAAAATCTTGTAAATGTCAATGCAAGGTATGTTATTGCGATACACTGCCTTGAACGTGATTTTGGGCTGTATAAGGAGATAATTCCTGAGTTGGCTTCAAAGAACTTGAAAAATGACTACAGGATACTTTCACAGACGCTTTGTGAACTTTGTGATAAGTCGCCGAATTTGTTCTTGAAAAAGAACGAGCGGCTGCGCAAGTGCGTTGAAGTCGATATTAATAATGCAGACAGCAGCATGACAAGAAAATACCGCAACTGTATTGCTCATCTTACTGTAGTTCGTGAACTGAAAGAATACATAGGAGATATTCGTACAGTGGATTCTTACTTCTCCATTTATCATTATGTTATGCAGCGTTGTATCACGAAAAGGGAAGATGATATAAAGCAAGAAGAAATAAAGTATGAGGACGATCTTTTAAAAAATCACGGCTATACGAAAGACTTTGTAAAGGCTCTCAACTCGCCGTTTGGATACAACATTCCGAGGTTTAAAAATCTTTCAATTGAGCAGTTGTTTGACAGAAATGAATATCTTACTGAAAAGTAGCGTAGTGTAGATACCGCCGCTCTCTTGGGGGACAAGAGGCGGCGGTGATATTCATTCCTGTAAAAGACGTGGTGGATATTCTGTTTAATTTGTTTTTTGGAAAGAAGAAATAGGACAAGTGAAAATCAGAGCGCTGTATGCAATGTGGTGCGGATATCTACAAACGCTTAGCAGCATAAAGCTGATGAAGCTCCTTAAAAAGCTGAATATTTTTCGATTTTCTACCTCATCAGCGTCATTAGGGGAATAGTCCCAATCGTCTGTAGAAGCGATAACAACAGTATCGTTCTTAAAGTCAACTATAGCGCCAACACCATAGGTAGTGATAAGCTGAGTTTTTCTTATATCTCCAACGGAGATCTTTTTGTCTGAATATGTTGATATGCCATTCTTCTGCATAATCTCTTATTCTAGGCTCGATACTTTCGACACGTTCAAGCATGGTTTGTTTTATCTGCTCTATATCTTTATCATCAGCAGTTTTTCGACGATGGCAGCAAAAATCCTGCTCTGACACAGAAAATCATGGACAGCGTATCGAGGCTTTCTGAGAAGGATCAGAAGCTTGTCCTGGAGATTTCGGAGAGGTTGGGGAAAGATTGAATCGATAAAGTGCCTTAATGCTAGTCATGAGGCACTTTTGCTATGTGGAGCATACAAAAAAAAGAGTTACGCTTTTCGGTTCTGTGAAGCACTTATAAGTACACCCACTCTTAAATCAGGCAATAGACCATATTCGATGAATATAAAATAACGCAACATGAGGCTATGTCTCCGAAACTATTAATGGAGGCATAGCTATTTTTTCTCTTGAAATAATCTCTCCGATGTGGTATAATGATAACTGATACATAAAGCATGACCAGTCGTGAGGTGAGTGTAATGAATATCGCTATTTGTGATGATGAACAGGTATTCTTAAGACAACTGCACAGAAAAATTGCTGACCTTAAAATTCCAGACTGCCAGATTCACGAATTTTCAAGCGGTAAAGAACTGTTAAGCTCTTTTATTAAGGGTATGTATGAGGTCATTATCCTCGATGTGGAAATGCCTGAGCTGAACGGTTTACAGACAGCCGAAAAAATCAGACAAACAGATAAATCAGTAATTATTTCTTTTCTGACGAATTATGCTGAGTTTGCAGTACAGGGGTATGAGGTCAATGCTTTTCGATACATTTTGAAAAATCAACCCGATTATTTATACACGCAACAACTATCTTCTATTTTTGATGAATGTGAGCAGCGATTCAGAACCTACAAATTCAGCAACAGGAACTTGTCTTTCAAATTCAGACTGATTGATATATTGTATTTTGAGGGACACAAGAGAAAGGTGGTCATATTTACTTCTACAGGCGAATTGGAGTACGGTGGCGATTTTACAGAGGTTTGCAGTGAACTGCTGAAATACAACTTTATAATCGTAAATAAGGGACTGCTTATCAACCTTGAACATATCCAGAATATCAGTAAAAATGATATTATTATGTCAAACGGAAGAAAAATCCCCATTGGAAGAACTTATAAAGATGATGTGGTATCACGCTATCTTGATTTTGCCACAAGGAGATGATTGTCTTGCCTGTACTTCTTCAAAACATTATTGAAATAGCCAATGTAGCAGTAGAAATACTTTTGATATTTCTTTATCTTTCATTACTTAGCAAAAGAAAAATTGATAAACTACCCTTGGTTTTTTCGTACCTTATAGCTACAGCTTTTCTTTCTGCGGTCGTTCTATTAAGTGATAATATCTTCCTTAATCTTGTATTAACTACAGTTTTGATTTCACTAATATCGTTCTTATGCTTTGATGATACCATTAAGCATAGAATATTTTGGATCGCAATATATCTGCTGATAATATCTGTATCAGAACCGATTGTTATAGGAATACTGTGTATTGCCAATATGGGAACTCCCGAAGATTTCTTACAATCAGGTTTAGGACGTTATCTCGGAATGATAGGAACTGATCTTATCTACCTTTGGCTTATAGGAATGATGCACCGTATCATTAACAAACGAATCCGTGATTTGCCTATTAAGTATTGGATTTTAATAATTACAATTCCGATTATAAGTATTTTTCTTTTGCAGACGATGCTTGACAGCTTTACTGTAAAAGATTCTCTCAACTATATTTCTTTAAGTATTTCCCTAATTGGTATTATCTTTATTAATATTTCAATGTTCAACTTTTTTGAAAGCTATGAAGATAAGATAAAACTAAAATATCTTGAAACTTTGAAACAGCAGGAACAGGAGAATTATAAGCTCCTTGCATTATCCCATAAACAAGTAAAAGAACTTAAGCATGATATTGAAAATCAGTTTTCTGTTTTGAATGGCTTAATGAAATCGGGAGACAATGCTGCTGCTATGCAGTATCTTGATAAACTGAATTCATATGTGCGGACTGCTAATCGTATTTGTTATACGGGAAATAATGTCATTGATTCTATTGTAAACATAAAAGGCTCACTTGCTCAGACATATGGAATTGAGTTTATCTGTAAGGTCAACATTATAACAAGTATCAAAGCTGATGAATTGGAACTATGTCGTATTATAGGGAATGGACTGGATAATGCGATTGAAGGCTGCCAAAGGGTAGATGTACAGAATAAGCATATCTGCTTCAGTATCAGCGAAGATCGTGAAAAGCTTATGATTGTTATATCCAATACATCTGATGAAGTAGATACAACAGCATTATCATCTACGAAAAAAGAAAAGGGACTTCACGGTATCGGTATCAGCAGCATAAAATCATCGGTTGAGCGTTTGGACGGTCTTGTAAAATTTGATTATGCGGACGGAATTTTTAAGCTCAATATTATGGTTCAGAATTGTTTGCCAGTCTAACAAAAATGCATTTGGGGACATAAAACCGACAGTTGGGGACACTTACAGCACTTTTTGAGTAAACCTACTTGGAAAATTTACCTGCGTGTGCTATGATTTTTGCAGGAAGTGATTCAGAAATGATTTCAAAACTTGCAAAAAGCATAGCACACTTTTTTGTGGTTCAGAACATAACGGAAGAATCCAAAGAGGTGATCTACGCATATGGAATGGAGCTGCTGATCTCTGATGTGCTGAATACCATTATCGTCCTGCTGATTGCTCTGTTTTCCCATACGCTGCCTGCGGTTGTTGTATTCATAGCCGTATTTATGGGGTTGAGACAGTTTGTAGGTGGGTTTCACGCTAACAGTCATCTTAGTTGTATGTTCACGCTTGTCATGGTGATGATGGTTTTCTCTTACGGCATTTGCAATGTAAGCGGACATATTACGCCAATATTCAGCATCAGTTTCATAATGATAGCATTACCAATCATTCTATGTATTGCTCCCGTTCCGCATCCGAATAAACCGATGTCAGAGGAAAAGAGTGTCAAGCTAAGGAAAAGAAGCTGCATCTTAGCTGTTACCCTATCCGTTGTCACGATTGCACTGCTTGTATTCCAATATCAAAAACTAAGCCTTTATGTATCAAGCGGAATGCTGCTGTCAGCAATCATGGCACTGCTCGGTCACTTTTTGAATCGGGGTGATAACAGTAAACGATGATAAGGAAAGAGAAAAACGGAGTATTTTGGCGATTGTAATTCTTGCTCTTGTAAGGCTGGTGCTGTATATCTCAAATGGCAGCGTTTGCGGTATTACGTTTTATCAACCGAAAGAGCCTGACTTATCTGAACTGTTTGAAAGGAGGGATTTGTAATGAAAAAGCTGATGAGCATAGCAAAGAAGGCTTCTACGGCACTGGCGGCTCTTGCGCTGGTGGTAGCTACCACATCAGTTCCGAGTGCTTGCTTCCATTGGTTCGCACAACCTGTAGAGCCAGAAGAGCTGAGAAACTATGTAAACAAGAAATAATTGGCAACTGTGTGTTGCAGAAAGGTGGTATGAAATGGTTAAGAATAAGATTTTGAAACGTATCGTGGCAGGTCTTAGCTGTATTGCGTTATCTACAACTATGCTTACGAGTTTACCTGCTTTTGCCGATGATTATGTTGACGAATATCAATATTACTCAACGTTAGATCCTAATGGTGAAGAGTACCAAGAATGGAAATCAAATCTGGCAAGTTCTGCTGTAAGTGTTCCCCAAAATAGAATGCTTAAAAGTATTCTCAAAAATAATACTTTAATAGCAAATGACTACATTGAGTTCAACACTGCAAGTAATGGTCACTATACTATTGGTACAATAGGAGGAAACCCTAACAGTTCAACTGATGATAATAAAAAGATGCTTTTCGGTCATCCGGGTGGAGGAACATCAAAAACAACAATTGTTGTTGGTGAAAGCATAAATGAGTTTACATCATCAAATGTAACTTATGATGCTGATGGTTCTAAAAGTGTTTCCAAAGCTTCTTATGATGGTGTTGATGTCACACAAGAACTATCTATTATTGAGAATTCGGCGACTGGACGAGATGATGTTGTTAAGATTAAGTATATCGTCAAAAATGATACAGAATACGCCAAACAAGTGGGCATAAGAATTATGATGGACACTATGCTCGGTGGTAATGATGCTGCGCCATTCAGAGTAAACGGATCTGATGTAACAACTGAAACCGTATATTCAGGTTCTAATATTCCGCAAATATGGCAAGCCTTTGATTCCGCAACTAATCCCGGTGTAGTAGCACAAGGTACATTCTACAAATCGGGAGACAGAAAACCTGATAAAGTACAATTTACTAATTGGGGAAATGTAACAAGTACGCTATGGGATTATGTGACTCAGCCAGGACGATCTAATGGAGATAGTGCAGTATCCATCACATGGAACAAAGATACTTTCACCAGTGGTGAAACACGAGAATTTGTTACCTATTATGGATTGAGTGAGTTAGAACAGAATTTAATTCCTCCGTTAGCATTAAGTGTATACGCTGATAATAAGGTTAGTATTTCCAATTTTAATTATGATGATATAAATGCAAATGTATATTTGGATAATATTGGAGATGGCGATGCGACAGATGTATCGATAAAAATCACTGCTGATAACCTTGAACCAAAGTATGGAACCTCACTTACACACAATTATTCGGTAATAAAGCCAAGTAAAAGCTATTCAATTCCTTTGAAATTTATAGTTCCAACAGATTCAAAACATAATTCTGATATAAATGCAAAATTGGATTTTGAATTATCATACAAAGTTGCCAAGACCGGTGATACAGAAGTAAAGCGAATAACCAAAAACATAACAATTCCTAAATTGAAAAGAGCCGTTGTAGTAGTACCGGGAATAATGGGAATAGATCTTGCAAAAACATCAAATGATGAAAGTGTATGGGGATCTTGGATTGAACAGCCAAGTAACTTTGATGATGTTAAAAAAATTCACAATGCGTTCCAGTCGCTCAAATGCGATTACTACGGTAATAGTAATATTGAATTATATCCTGTTAATAATTATGGATATGATGATACTTATAAAGGAATAATTGAATCACTAAATAATGATACTGATATTTCTGATAAGTATGATATCTTATTTTTCCCGTATGATTGGAGAATGGGAGCGCAAATAACGGCTAATAATCTTCATGATCTTATTAGTGATTATAATGAGGTAGTTTTTGTTGCACATAGTATGGGTGGTATTGTTACAGAAAAATACATTTCGGAATATGGTGCTGATAATATTTCTAAACAAATAACTGCCGGAACACCATTTTGGGGTGCGCCAACGATGCTTTGCGTTTTAAGCACTGGTGATTTATCATATATCATAGGAGGACTCGGGGTAGCAGAATCATTATTTACTTCATTTGAACTTCCAAGTGTTTTGGTGAATTTAGGCAGTTGTTATGATTTGTTGCCAAATAAAGATTATACAGATGACTGGCAGTGGATATATTCATATAAACGAACTTATGATCATTGGTATGATTATTTTATAGATAACGGCAATTTTACGTATTTTACATTTGACGAATTTGATGAGCTGATTTCTGATGATTATAATAATTATCTTTGGATAGATGGAAAATATAACCATAGCCGCATAAAAATATCCCAAAACAATACTAATAATCTGAAAAGAATAGCATTAGTAGGAAGTAATAGAAATACCATTTCAACTATTCAACATTGTCCTGGCGATAGAGGATTGCAATTCGTTCCAGAATATGGTATTGGCGATAGTGTAGTTCCAATTGAAAGTGCAACAATGAATTTTAATCACGATCTTTTGGATATAAAAATCTTTGATCAAGATCATATGGGGTTAATACAGAGTCAGGAATGCATAGATGAGATATTAAAAAACATAAAAGATACAAAATCATTTATGAAGCTGCCCATGAGAACAAAAATGGCAAATAACAATCTTACATCTAATGCCATAGAAGAAACCAAGACACTTTCAAATAAGCTTGCTATTTCAGGTTATTTTGATTTATTCTTTTCAAACGAAACCTGTTCATATTATTACACAAATTCAGAGGTTCATGAAGGGAATAATTTTAAATTTGACCCTTTAACATCAGTTGGCAATCCGATTTTACTGGCTCAATTTGCTGATGATAATTATGATTGTAAAATCAATTCACTTGCTGATCAAAACACTGATATTATGTGCAATATTGATGGAAACATCTATTTGTATACCAATATCTCTGTGAATAGTGGATCTGTATTATTCTTAAATTTATCAGATGGTTCATTTTTTATTAACATTGATCTTGATAATGATGGTGAAATAGATACAACTGTTACGCCAACTATCAATCCAGGGGTAATTCAAGATGATGAGAAATCACCTGAAATAACAGTAGAATCTTGCAATGCAGGTATTAGTAACTCAAATACTATAAATCCCAATATAGTTATAACTAACAACTCTGACAAGCCTTTAAAAATGAGTGATATAACTATAAATTATGTATTTAATGCAGACAATAAAGAAAACCTTGAATACCATTGCGACTGGCTTGCTGTAGATAATCAATACTTAGGTAATACTTCGGTTTGTGAATTTGTTAATGACGATTACGGAAATACATATGCAAAAATCAAATTTAATACCGATGTTGAACTTCAACCTAATAAACAGTTTGTAATCCATTTTAGACTAAATGCAGCAGATTGGTCTAATTGGGATACATCGAATGATTATTCAATGGGAACAGAACAGCTATTGCCAAATGATAAAATAATTGTTTTTTATAATGAACAGCTTATAAGCGGTGTCCAGCCTTGAAGTAGAGGTTGAAGCAATGAAAAAAACAATTATAATTATAATTATATCATTATTAGTTACGGCAGGCACTTTTGTTTTATCTAAGTATCACAACAGAGATAAAATGATGACTCAAATGAATAAAGATATACAAGATTATTATTATATAAGCTGTCCAAATGGAAATGAGCTTGACATCAAGCAAAAGAGCAGTAATGAATATCAATACTCTATTCTTAGTTATCCTTTTAGCACAACAGAATACACTAACAAATTTACATTCAGATTAAAAGTGAGTCTTGATCAGAAATTCATATTTGAAAAAATCGGCTTATTGACAGGCACAAGCGGAGTAAACGCAAATACAGACTTTCCTAATTGTCTTATTAAAGAAAATGATTCTTCTCAATATCAACGTTTTTTTCTCCCCACGCCAGAAGAAGATAATGATGTTTCAACAATCCTTGGCGAAGGCAAAATATATGTATCATTCAAGAATGCAATCAATTCATCAGATATATCATCTGTAATAGATGAATATAGTGAATACGGAACAGTGACATGGCTTTGGGTCGATACTTACAATGATTCTGATTCAACACTACCAACGATTCAAAATCCTCAAAATGACGAAAGAGGAGTGTATGGTATCCCGTTGTTCTATGCTGGCGAAAAGCTCATTTCACCATTAGATAAGTTTGTTAATATAATAAATGATAAACACGCTTATTTGGAAGACGAATTTGAAAACATAAGAAACGGTATTAATACAGGTAAAGATACTATTAAGCAATCTGATATTAATATTATAGGTATTGTTTTATTGTCCCAAAAAGATTTGAACCGTAGTGCCATAATAAACGAAATCGCCATAAAGGGAAATGTCTATGTAGTTAACTAAACTATAAATTTATTGTTATCTTGTTTTATTGCCAAATACTATATTTTTCGTTCCACACAAGTCTGAATAGGCATTGTGGGGCACACCACAACAGGCACAAACTCTATTGGAACTGAATAACCGCAAGCCCTCGGAAATGCTCTTGTAAGCGTTTCTGAGGGCTTTTTCTTTTCAGCGGTTAGAATTCCGCTCCGCAGGCTCGGATAGTGATGTGTGGCATTTCCGTTCGCCTGACGGTCAAGCTGAGGTCGGCTCGGTGATGCCGTGACGGAGTTCATACTCACGCACACGGCGGTAGAAAGTATTTGCTGACATATTCATTCTCCGCATAAAGTCCCTGCCCGTGATGTGCTTGGCTCTCCATTCCCCATAGAGCTGACCGAACCTCGTCCAGTCGGTGGGGATAGGCTTTCGCCCGGTGTACTTGCCCTGAGCCTTAGCGATCTCGATGCCCTCACGCTGTCGCTGTTTGAGCTGCTCACGCTCCAACTGTGAGAGTGCAGCGAACACGGTGAGCATAAATTTGCCCGCAGGAGTGTCGGTGTCAATTTTCTCCTTGTGGCTGATGAGCGTTACTCCCTTGTCTGTGAGGGTGTCGATGATGTTCAGCAAGTCCTTTGTGGAGCGTCCCAGACGGCTGATACTCTCGATGTAGAGGGTGTCACCCTCACGCACATAGTCAAGCATTGCCCTGAGCTGAGGGCGGTCGGTGTTCGCTCCTGACAGCTTCTCGGAGAAGATGCGGTCAACCTGATAACTGCACATGATCTCCTGCTGTCTCGCTGTTTCCTGATGCTCCGTAGAAACACGGATATAACCTATTTTGCTCATAGTTGTTGTTTCCTTTCTTTATTCAAGTGTATTTTTATTTCTATGTTTAGCCTGTGTCCTCTGACGGCTTTTCTCACGCTCACGCTTCATCTGCTGTTCGTTGATGTACTGGCGCACCTGTCGGGTGTACTTCTTCGCCGTTTCACGCTTGGTGAGGAATGCGGTATGCTCGACATTAAGCCTGTTCCACTTCGATTTCAGCTTGTTGGACTTCTCCAAAAGGTCAAGCATCGTCGGCGGTTTGCCGTCAACAGCATACTTCTTGATATGCTCCTTGATGTACTTGACCGTCTGCTCGTAGTCCTCGATAGTGGCGGCATTTTTCTTCTTGAAACGGCTCTGCGACCAGCCCGATTTGCCCTGATACTCCTTGTAAACAGGCTCCAGCTCGTCACGGTGCTTCATCTTTGCAATGAGCGTGTCGATAGCTGTAAACTTCTTTTTCAGATCGGCACGCTCAGTTGTGTGGTCATCGGAGTGAGGTGTATTGAAGAAGAATCCAGACAGCTCGCTGAATGACATAACGCCACCAGCTTCAAGGTCTGCGATGATTTCGTTTGCTCTGCCCATACCTCTGATAGCTTTCCACGGATCTTCTTTCTTTTCAGGTGCTTTACTCTCCGTAGGTGTGGGCTGTGGTGTCCGGGCAGACGGTTCAGGCTTCGGATTGATAGCAGTTGCGTTAAGCATATCAAGCTGTGCCTGCCGTCTTGCTCGTCGGGCTGCAAAGAACTTCTCCACCTGTTCCGCAGCAGCTTTTCTCTTTGCGGTTTCACTTGTTTCGGTGATAGTTTCAGGCTCGGCAGATTGTTTCGGCTTTGTCGGTGCGGTGACTGTCTGTGTCGGCTTCGGCTCGGTCTTTGGAACAACAGGCTTCGGCGCTTCGATAAGCATATCGGGAGTGACATTCGCCGCTGACAGCTTTTCCTGTATCTCCGCTATCTGCTCGGCTATGCGTTCGGGGGTGAAGTCTGCGCCCAGGGTGTCGGCTCTTGTAAACTTCTGTTGACCGTCACCTGATAAACGGAATTTCAGCTTGACCTTATTGCTTGGCTTGTAAACATATTCGATACTGCACTCCGAACATTTTTCAAGAAAATCCTTGAAGTCACGGCTGTAAAGCATGACCTCCGCAATCCTGACACGGAGCTTATCTTTCCACGACTTGCCCTCTTTCTGCATATTCCTCTCAAAGTGAGATACCCCATGTCCCTTTTCAGGCTCGGAGATAACAGATATACCGTGTTCAGCACATATCTCGTCCGAAATCTCACGCAACTCTGCCCACGCTCTTTCAGACTTTCTGCCTTGATTATGCTCGGTGGTAAAGCTCAGACCGTTATACAGATTTGTGTTGTTGAAAATGATGTGGCAATGCAGGTGCGACTTGTCATGATGAACAGCATGACATACTGATAATCGCCTTTCAGATAACGGTCGCACAGCTCCTCTCCGATCTGCATAGCTTGTTCGGGCGTGACTTCACCGGGGGCAAAGCTCTGTATCATGTGGTAGGCAAGGATTTGGGTGCGTCCTGTTCCTGTGTTTCGGACGGCTCGGAAGTCCTCGCTTGCTCCTGCGCTATCGGCTCGGCAAGCATAAGAGTTGACATATAAACCGTCGATGGTCTTATCATCTCTTGTGATGTAAGCGATCGCTGCGCTGACTGTTGCCCTGATCGTATGGATAGAAGTGTATGCCAAATTTCGTTTACCCCTTTCTTTATCTCGGTAATATCCTCGGCATAGATGTGACCTGTGCTGTAAAGTCGGACAAGTATCTGGTTGATGTTTGCTCCGATGCGTTTCATCAGACGGTTACACTCGGCAATTTCGGAACGGTCGGGCGTGAGATCAACCCTCGCCCGAACACAATCACGGATATACTCGGTCTTGTTCTTGTAACCGTACTGCTCACACTTGGAAAGAATGTCCTGCATTTCCGATTCGGTGAAACGAACATTGAGGGTGTAGGACTTCTTCTCCTTCTTGCGTTTCAGGTACTTGCGTTCATCGTCGGTAAGCTGGCTCTCGTCCTTGTCGGCAAGGCACTTGTCAAGGTCGGCTCTGACCTCTTTGTCAAGTGCGTGATTGATTGCTCCCTCGTAGGTCATACCCTCAAACTCCATAGCCTTGTGTTTGGGCGGTCTTCCACGCTTCTTTTTCTCGGTTTTCATAGTGGTGTCTCCTTTGTTTGTATTTCGGCGTTAGCCGATTTTCTTGACCGCTGTGCGGTCGTTTCGGGGCTTGGGGTGTCCCTAACAAGCATTTGGTATTTTCGCTCGCTGTGCGGCGCAAAATACAATGCTTGTTATTTTTGTTGCGCTGTAGCGCTATTTTCCAGCCTGTGGGATTTTCATATCACTCAGGCTTTCGATGCTCCGTCAGCGAATTTGGAGCTATGCGACTTAAACTCTCCGCCGCTTAGGTCGGCGGTCATACTCGCTCACGCTCCTGCGTGATGCACTCAATATCATCACTCTTGAAATTGTAAACTGGCTCAGCGCAGTTATTGCGCAGTCTGGGCGGCAGTCCTATGAAATATGCTCCCATAAGTTAATACCAAATTATTGACCGCTTCGTTAAGTATACCGCAGAAAAATTTTATGATGAAAATGATATGCAGGGGTGCGTGTGATCGTCACAACGTCAAAGCCCTTCACTTTTCTACCGGTGTTTTTGAGAAAATGGCGTTGTTTTTCAGAAAAGTTTACACTTTGTTCATGACGGTTCTCCCTTGTGCCTAAATTCAACAGCATATTTCTATACAGAATGTGAATAGGTCACGGCGGCACTCGGATAAAACCCCCTCTATATATACAAGCACGTTCAATCAGGAAACGGGCATGATTTTTATAAAAATAGTTGCTCCGTGATAATAATTCTCCGTATTGAATAAATCAGAAATGGTGACCTATGCAGTATGCAGTCAATGTGATATGGCTCGGATTTGCAATGCTCGGTCTGCTTTCTGCAAAATTCCCCATAACAATTTCACGAATGAAGAAGTTTTATGGCGCACTCAACTTCTTGCGCAATGCGAATAGACTTTTGCTGTCCGAGAATGCTATAATATTAGCATAGGGTATTATCCCTAAATCCAATACATTGGGAGGTGATGAGAATGAGTAAGAAAGCTAAGACCGAGGTTGATGAGAAGTCCGCTGTTATCATTACGGATGCTGTTCTTGCGGAGAATCAGGCAAAGCTCGACAGCTACGAAAAGTCTATCAAAGCTGTGCAGGAGCGCAGGCGCAAGGTCATCATTGATAGCAAGCTCTACACCTACGATAAGCTCTCACAGCTTTACGGCGGTGCGGAGGGACAGGCACTTCTCGATGCTGTGACTGCGGAGCATACGCTGATCGGCAAGCTGACAGCAAGCGGTATGACCTATGAGCAGATTGGTGAGCTGGCTGACGATAGTTCTGCCGATGCTGACAACAGCTCGGACGAAAGCTATTCCGAAAAGTACGCTAAGCAGATGAGCTTTTCAGAAACAGATCATTCCTATTCGGAGTAACATATATTCCGACAACAAAACGATTGCTGTGTAAGGGACGGCTCTGCCGTTCCGTACAGCACCTGTGCAGGCGTAACGCCCCTGCAACAAAAAGCCATTGCGTGTAGAGATAGATAATCGCAGGCGGAAAGGAGACACTTGCCAAGAAAAGATACAGGATTTACTTTGGCTGAGCTGAATGAGAGATATAAAGATAAGCCGACCAGCAAAGCCGTGTACGAAGTGGACGGTCAGCGTTATGCTGTGACAAGTCATTTCGTGGGTGAAAAAGACCTTGATAAGGTGCTTTATGAACTTGCTTTCAAAAGAGCGTTTCAGAAAACCGAAAAGAACTAAAAAGTTTTGAAAAAAGACTTGCCATATTCGGTTTTCTGCGCTATAATAGTTGTATCATCGAATATGGTTTGCTTTGATTGGAAAGGAGTTATTATGGCAAAGCAAACTACTTACAATGTCGGGATCTATGTGCGTTTGTCGCAGGAGGACGAACGTGCGGGCGAATCCCTTTCGATTGAAAATCAGAAGAAGATGCTGACGGAATATGTCAGCAAGCAGGAGGGGTGGAATCTTATCGAGATATGCGAGGACGATGGCTATTCGGGAACAAGTTTCGATAGACCAGGTATCAAGCAGATTCTTGATGATGCAAAGTCGGGAAAGATAAATCTTATCCTCTGTAAAGACCTTTCACGTTTCGGAAGAAATTATATCGAGGTCGGTCAGTATATAGATTACATTTTTCCTTCATTCAATATCCGCTTCATCGCCCTGAGCGACAATGTAGACACGCTTGACAGAAACAGTTCGGCAATGGATCTTATGCCTGTGATGAATTTATTCAACGAATGGCACGCCGCCAACACGTCAAAGAAGGTACGCAGTGTCATGGCAGCAAATTCTCGGCAGGGCAAGTATCTGGCGGCTTCAGCTTCTTATGGTTACATCAAGGCAGATGATGAAAAGCATACGCCCTTGATTGATGAAGATGCCGCCGTTATCGTAAGACGTATATTTGAGCAGAGGGCAAGAGGGTTAAGTCCGAAGCAGATCGCTATACAGCTTAACAAGGACGGCATCGCAACTCCCTCGGATCATCGTTATCAGCTTAAAGGCAAAGATAATCCCCTTGTGACTTCACATCTGTGGAATGATTGTATGGTGCGTGGCATTCTTAACAATGAGATTTATATCGGAAATCTCGCACAGCAGAGAGTGACAACGGTATCCTACAAAAATCACAAGCAGATACGCAAGGACAGGTCGGAATGGATAGTGATTGAAAATAATCATGAACCTATCATTTCAAGAGAGCTGTGGGACAAGGTTAGAGAGGTTGACGCATCGGTGAGTATCGGCAAGACAACAAAAGAAGGCGTGATTCTTCCGCTGTCAGGATTTATGTACTGCCCAGACTGCGGTTACAAGATGAAAATGAACAGAACCATGCACACCTCTAAGAAGCGTGGAACATATGAGACTGTCAGCTATCGCTGTGGTACTTATGTTAGAAGCGGAATGGACGGCTGCACTCCTCATTCCATTTTGGAAAGAGTAATTTCACAGATTGTTGTTGACGATATTAGAGCAAAGGCACGACTTGCCGTTGAGGACGAGGACGCACTCCGTGAAGCCGTTAGAAAACGCAGACAGGCTACTGCCGATGCGGAGAGCCAGCATAACAGCAAGGAACTCCATGAGGGTGAGAAAAGGCTTGCACAGCTCGAAACGCTTATCAGTAAGACCTATGAAGAAAAGCTCCTCGGTACTGTACCCGAAGAACTCTGCGTGAAAATGCTGAATCAGTATCTTGATGAGCAGAAGATGCTGAGAGAGAAAGTCGCTGTACTGAAAGAAAAGTGCGAAACCGCTGAACAGGCTGAAAAGGATATTGACAGATACATTGAAAATATCAAGAAGTATGTCGATATTCAGGAGCTTACCCGTGAGACTTGTTTGGAGCTTATCGAGTACATCGTGATTGGTGATCGTCCCGAAAGCAAGGACGAGGACAGGCAGATTCACATCTTTTACAAGTTCCTTGACAAAGGGCTTACGGAGAAAAGAAACATTCTGCTTCCGCAGAATGTGGAGTAAATAATATTTGGGTGTACTTTTATGGGGTTCTCCTCCTCAAAGCATAACCCTACTTGTTTAGGTAATACAAAACTCCCCCTGCGGCGTTAAGTTCTGATAATAAAAAAGCCATGACGGACGATGCCCGTCACGGCGAGTGACTGGTCGAGGCGACGGGACGTTGACCAGTGGGTTCAAGCCTGCGTTTCGACCAAAATAAAAAGAGTTACGCTTTTCGGTTTCTCAAAGCATAACCCTACTTTTTTAGGTAATACAAAAACTCCCCCTGCGGCGTTAAGTTCTGATAATAAAAAAAGCCATGACGGACAATGCCCGTCACGGCGAGTGACTGGTCGAGGTGACGGGACTTGAACCCACGGCCTCTGCGTCCCGAACGCAGCGCTCTACCAAACTGAGCCACACCTCGAAATACCACTGTAATATTATATCACACCCATCAAACCTTGTCAAGGCGTTTTTTTGTTTTGTATCCACTTTGCTTTTTTTACTGCGTTGACCTTTGGTGTATGACGAATTTATTGAAATCATTCTCATTGTAACTTATTTTCATTGACATACGCCTTGCGTTGTGATATTATATATATAAAGGTGTTCTCGTTTAAAAGTTTTTGTATGAGGTGATGAAATCGATGAATATGAAGAAAAGAATGTTGGGCATTGTTCTGTCTGGCGCAATGGCTGTTTCTACTGCTGTGTCTGCTGGATCGTTCAGTGCCTTTGCCGTGGCGCAATGTGTTGCGTATTCAGGCTCTAATGTTAATGATCAGGACTATGTGCAATGGTCTGACACAGTGAAATCTTACCTGACAGTGTGCGACAACGGCAATTATATGCGTGTCCAGTCAGGCGCTATCAAGGGCAAGCTCCTTGTGGAATATTACAGCTCTGATTTTGAACCGCTCAGCACTAAGCTTATCGACAATGAACTGCCGATCTTTGGTGCTTTCTATGACTCCGGCAATAATTATTATGTCCTTAGCGGTCAGGAAAATCCGAAACAAAACGACTCCCTCGAGGTTTTCCGTATAACGAAGTATGATAAGAATTGGAACAAAATAAAGTCCTGCGGTCTGTATGGAGCTAACACTACAGTTCCATTCGATGCAGGCTCGGCAAGAATGACCCATAGCGGTGACCACCTGCTTGTGAGGACCTGCCATGAAATGTATAAATCAAGCGACGGCAATAATCATCAGGCTAATGTTACCATTGAAGTGGATATGCCTTCAATGACTATCACTGATTCATATACCGGCGTCATGAACGTTGATTATGGCTATGTTAGCCACTCCTTCAATCAGTTTATAAAAACCGACGGCAACCATATAGTCGCCCTCGACCATGGTGACGCTCATCCACGTTCTGCCGTTCTGGTGAAGTATAATTCTGATTTTACTACAGGCAAATTTTTCCCAAGTTATTTTGAACAGGTCAGCAATATCGACGTTGTAACATACCCTGAATATACCGCCGGTCACTATAACTATACAGGTGCGGCTATAGGCGGCTTTGATGTGTCATCATCAAGCTATATCGTGGCACAGAGTACAGTAGACCTTGATTATATCAATACGTCAGAAACACGAAACGTCTACGTTTCCGCTGTTTCAAAGGACCTTTCCACAAACAAGCTCAATAAGATAACTTCTTATGCGGAGGGTACAGACTCAGCTTCAGCTCCACAGCTTGTGAAGATAAATAATAACAGCTTTTTGCTATTGTGGGCCAGAGATACAAAGGTAAGCTGTGTGAAGCTAAACGCTGACGGCACAGTAAACGGCAGTATACACACCTTTGAGGGAAGCCTTTCAGATTGCCAGCCTGTTATAAAAAACGGCAGAGCAGTTTGGTATGTTTACGATAAAAATAACGTGACCTTTAACTCCCTGAACCTTTCAAATCTTGACGATATAAAGACGATTGACGTCAAAACAGGTCATGACTACGAAACAAAGTACGCATCAAAAACTGACGGCACTGTAACACAGACCTGCAAGTCTTGCGGCTATGTGAATAAGTTCACAGTACCGACCTCTACCACTGTTTATTGGCGCACAGACCTTTCGAATACGTCCTTTTCAAGCGTATTGAGCAAAACTCAGTTCAGTGTGGGCGACAGCATTGATTTCTGGCTTTATGACGATACAGACTACACAGTTGAATTTTCTGATCGCAGTATGGTAAGTGTAAATAAGCTTGAAAACTATGCTAATGATATCAGACGTATCACATTCAAAAACGGCGGTTCACTCACTGTAAAAATTTATCCTACATACAATCCGTCTGTAGCAAAGACATACAAACTCACCTGCGGATGCACGAGCCACACATATGGCAGTGCTGTTATCACAAAACAGCCGACCTGCACATCAGAGGGTACAAAAACAAAGACTTGCACAAAGTGCGGAGCAACAGTAACAGAAACAATTGCAAAGCTTTCCCACAGCTACACAGCCACAGTTGTTGCACCTACTTGCACTGCTAACGGCTACACTCTCCACAAGTGTTCTGTTTGCGGTACTTC
>ULYD01029992.1_pt1 | contig 22331 bp, 10 predicted proteins | sample 1961831 | NCBI WGS metagenome assembly ULYD01 (sample SAMEA4835854, study PRJEB28245) | human gut metagenome | biome: gut microbiome; material: fecal sample | place: Denmark | collected 2008 | reverse complement strand
GGTCTGTAACGATAACGTCCACACCTTGCTCTTGCGCATAAGCGATAGCATCATTCCCCGCTACCCCATTATCCACTGTAACAATGAGTGAAATGCCTTCCTGTTCAATGAAGTACTTGTAGACACTTTCGTTTGGCCCATAACCATCTGTAAACCGGTTAGGCAAATAGACTCGAGCTTCAGCGCCCATCATTTCAAGAGCTTCCTTAACAATCGATGCTGATGTCATACCATCTGCATCATAGTCTCCATAGACTAAGATTTGTTCATAATTTTCAATGGCCTGACGAATTCTAGCCACTGCCTTATCCATATCATGAAGCAGATAAGGATCATGAAGATGTGATAAATCAGCCTTTAGAAAGTCTTCAAGAGCATCTTCTGTCGTAATGCCACGTTCATAGACAATCTTGGCTGCTGTTTCTGCCAGTCCATGTTCTTTGGCAAGTTTAAAAAAGCCAGCATCTGGCTCTTTTGTGTTTATTTTCCAATCATACGTTGATGTAATCATGTTTTTATATTTACTCCCTGTCATCTAGTCTACCTATTATAACATGAATAAATTTATCATAGTGGATAAAAGCCTAAGTTTCCTAAAAAGAGAATGGAAAATATCGGAAGGTGTTTAGACTCGTGCTACATTTCCAATCAAGACCTACTTTTCTAGACAAAATAATAGTCTGGATATTGTTCCTTTTTTGATTTGTGTTTTCTCAGATATTCCCTTCTCCTCTTTACGTTAACTAACTCTATTCTACTATCATTTTCAAGTAATATTAGGAAAAACAAGAAAAAGATTCCCTATTTGGAAATCCTATACATCAATATTTATAAATCATCCCTGTACAAGCTTGCTCTGAAAGTTCGACAAAGCCCAAGGACTGGTAAAAGGCTAAATTTTTCTCGCTACGTTCAGTGGCAAGGAGCCGTTGATAGACATGGGGGAACGTCTCTAAAGCCTTTTCTAAGAGTTTTTTTCCGATGCCTTGGCGCTGGTAATCTGGTCGCACCAAGAGGTCCTGCACCAAAAGGACAGAGTGCCCATCTCCTACCAAGCGAATGTAGGCTACTAACTCTTCCTTATCATAGACCGCCAACTGCCATAGACTGGCTTTGACAGCTTCTTCTAGCATGGTTGGATTGTTAGTATAATTGGTCCAGCCGACTGAACTGTACAGTGCGAGTAGGTCTGTTATCGCTGGAATCCCTTTTTTATAATTTAACATCTTAACTCCTTTTTAAGGTATAGTGCTGGAAGAAGGCGATATCTCTGTAAGGGGACTCTTGGTAAACGGCCAGCTCCATCTTGAGCATAGACTCTCGCCAGCCTTCTTGTCCTTTAAAGTGATTGTCCTGCAAGGCGTAAAAGACACGAATTCCTTGGTAGTCCTGAACTTCGAGGGCTAGGTCTTCTACTGCTCTATCTAGATCATAGGCCTGGGCCAAGCCCATGGAGTGGAGTGGGTTTCCAGATTCTGACCTGCTAGGAGATCAAGCGCTTTCTGAGTATCATTTTCAAAGACGACGGTCTGCAGGACGCGTCCGACTTCATTGTGCTTGACGATAGAGAGCAGGCCACCTGGTTTCAAGAGGCGGGTGAATTCCTTGAGAACCACCTTGCGATCCTCTACATACTCTAAGACATTGTGGCAGAGAATGACATCAAAGCTAGCATCCTCAAAGCTTTCTAACTGATCCAGACTTCCGACTAGTTGTTGGTAGGTGTAATCTTGGGTACGCAAGGCCACCATTTCTTCATTAGGCTCCACAGCAAGGACTTTATTTTCTTGCGCTAGGTGCTTGGCTACAAGGCCAAAGCCACTACCAAAATCAAGAACTCGCTTACCCTTGATGTCCTGTAATTGGTCAAAAAGAATATCATAATAGATTTGACCCCAGGGTTGCTGGAGATTTTCTAAATAGGCTTGGATATTAGCTGCCATCTGGCATCCCCTTATTTGTAGTTAAACATATTGGTAGCTAGTTTGTCCGAGATGTGTGGAAATAGCGTATAGCCTTTATGGGCAACTGCTAAGAGTCGTGGTAGATTGACTTCACGTTTATTTTTGCCCAGAATACGGACAATCTTTTTAGCCACGTATTTAGGACTGAGGACAAATTTCTTAACACTCTCAAGATAAGCTCCAGAGGGATCAGCTTGATTGAAGAAAGATGTCTCAATTGGACCTGGATTGACCGTAGTCACATAGACTCCCTTATCAGCCAACTCTAAACGCAGGGCATCTGAAAAGCCAATTACCGCAAACTTTGTCGCTGCATAAACACTTGAATTAGCTGTCGCAATTTTTCCCGCCATACTAGCAATATTAACGATATGCCCATTGCCCTGCTCCACCATTTTCTCAGCCATCAGACGTGAAAAGGTCAACGTTGCAAAGGTATTGATGTCAAACATGTCACGGACTTCTTGGCTAGTGTAGTTATCATAAGACTTGAATTCACCGTAACCAGCATTATTGATAAAGACGTCAATACGTCCAAATCGTTGATAGAGATAATCTACCATCTCTTTAATGGCCTTGTCGTCTCTTAGGTCAATGGCAAGGCAAGTTTTATTTTCCACATGGCGATAACATTTCTCAAGTTTGTCCTTGTCTCGTCCTAAGAGGATAATACCATCACTGGGTGAGAGCTGCTTGACAATTTCTTGAGCAAGGCCTCCTGAGGCACCAGTAATAGCAATAATACGTTGTTTAGCCATTAGATTTCTACCTCTTCCAAGTCACGAACGATGTGGGTGTTTTCGAAAATTGTTTTAGCATCTGCTGCCATCTTACCGATATCACGCCCCATGAAACGTGCTGATACGTGATTTAGAAGAAGGCGTTTTGCTGACGCATCCTTAGCTACCTGTGCTGCTTGCATATTGGTTGAATGTCCATGGCTCTTGGCAATTTTTTCATCGCCCTTCCCATAAGTAGACTCATGAACCAAGACATCTGCACCCAATCCAAGACGAACACTGGCATTTGTCTTACGGGTATCACCTAAGATAGTGATAACTTTACCTTTCTTAGGCGCGGAAATGAAGTCCTTGGCAATGATTTTCGTTCCATCTTCAAGAACCACATCTTGACCATTCTTAATTTGACCAAAAAGTGGTCCAAATGGCACACCTGCTGCTTTAAGAGCCTCAGCATCCAAGGTTCCTTCGAGATCCTTTTGAACCACACGGTAACCAATACAAAAAATGGTGTGATCCAACTTATCTGCATAAACAGCGAACTTGTCATTTTCCATAACCAAGCCTAGCTTATGCTCATCAATTTCCTTAAAATGCACATGATAAGGTAAACGTGTCCCCGAGGTACGAAGGCTAGTCATGACGTATTGCTTAATACCGACTGGACCATAAACTTCAAGGTCAGTTTGTTCTTCACTAGATTGGAAAGAACGACTAGCCAAGAAACCAGGTAGACCGAAGATATGGTCCCCGTGCATATGTGTGATAAAGATTTTTTTAACTTTACGAGGTTTGATTGTTGTTTCTAAAATCTGACGTTGAGTACCTTCCCCACAGTCAAACATCCAGACCTCATTGATTTCATCGAGTAACTTCAGAACCAGACTCGACACGTTACGGGCCTTGGAGGGCTGCCCGGCACCCGTCCCTAAAAATTGTAATTCCATGACTTCCTATACTTTCTATCTATCGTTCTTTTTATTTCTGGACAATATAAGCCAGGCATTCACGCTGAGCAAAGCCATAATAAACAGTTTGCCCTTTATATTGAGCTAAAAGTTCCACTAATTCATCTTGATTAAAGCTAGCCAACTTAATGACATTTCCCTTCAGTTTAGTTACACGACTTAGTAACTGAGTCTCTGGTGTCAACTCTTCCAACACTTCTTCATCAAAGTAAACCTTGGCCATTTTAATTTGAGTTCCTTCAAGATAAACCTTATACTGTGGGAAAACTTGAGCAAGCTCAAACAAAATACTAGCCGTTGGAACCTCTGAATGCTCTGCAAAGACTAGGGCCACTTCATCGGCATTTTCATAGCAAAAACCGTAAGATTTTCCTGAAAGATTGAGACGAATAAAAGGCTTGTGCTCATCAAAAGATGGTGCAGGGTTAAAGAGGTTCAACTCTTTTGAAAGTTCCAAGTAGTAACCCGTCGCTGCTTCAGGAGATTGTTTCTGGTAGATCTCTGCAAAATAAGCATTAATCACGCTTGGTGGTGGTGTAATGAAGGCCAATTTTTGACTGTCCGAAAGGTCTGATAAGGTATTTTCCAGATAGACCTTATCTAAACTTGTAAAACCACCATATTTTAAAGCTAAATCCATATAATCAGTCATAAAATTCTTCCAATTTCCATTTATTTTTCGGTGAAATATAGCCTGTAATTTCTTCCACTTCTGTCTCAAAAGTGTAGCTATCTAGCAAGGCCAATTGACTCAACTGATAAAGTTTATAAGCTTGATCCTGATGTACCTTAATACTAAAGGGTTCAAAAATCTGTTGAATTTCATCAATCAAGAGTCTTCTGAGGGCCTCACGACTTCCCTTGTCACGTGCTGAGAGGCGAACATTAGGAAAGACTGTTGCTACTAGATTATCAGCTACATCCATCTTATTGTAGATTGCTAGTCGAGGAATATCAGTCATGTCTAAGTCTTTGAGAATGTCTAAGACCACCTTTTCATGCTCTTCGTGATTAGGATCACTCGCATCAATGACATGCAAAAGGAGGTCCACATTACGACTTTCTTCAAGCGTTGACTTAAAGGCAGCAACCAATTCTGTTGGCAAATCCTGGATAAAACCAACCGTATCTGTCAAGGTCACTTGAAACTGATCTTTTAAGTAAATTTTCTTAGTCGTTGCATCCAAGGTCGCGAAAAGTTCATTGGCCTCATACTGCTTATCATCCGTCATAAGGTTCATGATTGTTGACTTCCCAGCATTGGTGTAACCTATCAAGCCAATTTTAAAGGTAGTTGAGTCGACACGCTTTTCACGAATGGTTTCTCGGTTCTTCTCAACAATCTTTAACTGGCGTTCAATATCGGCTATCTGGTTACGAATCGAACGACGATTGAGCTCCAACTGACTTTCACCAGGTCCACGGCTACCAATGCCCCCTGCTTGACGGCTGAGCATAATCCCTTGACCAGCCAAACGAGGTAACATGTACTTAAGCTGAGCTAGGTGAACCTGAAGTTTCCCTTCATGGCTTCTAGCCCTCATGGCAAAGATATCCAAAATTAATTGCATACGATCAATAACTTTTACGCCAAATGCTGCTTCAAGATTGGTATTTTGACGAGGCGTTAAACGGTTATTGACAATGACAGTAGTAATCTCATCCGCATCCACCATGGCCTTGATTTCTTCTAATTTTCCTGAACCTACGAAAGACTTACTATCATAGCGTTCACGTTTTTGGGTATAGCTAGCTACAACCTCTGCTCCTGCAGTTTTGGCAAGACTGGCAAGTTCCTCCATTGACATGTCAAAATGCTCTGTTTCTTGCAATTCAACACCTACTAAAATAGCACGTTCTTGCTGTTTGGCTGTCTCTATCATAGCAAACCCCTTTTCAAAATAGTCAACTTTTATTATACCACAGGCAGGGGCAAAGAGAAGGTCACAGACCTTAATTTTTTTTCAAAGAAAAACAAGTTGGATTAACCAACTTGCTTCTTCTTAATGTTTACGTGTCGGTTTCTTTTTCGAACCCTTACGACGCTTCCCTTGATGAATGCTTGGCGTATTTTGAGAAATGGTTTGACGCATTTTCTCAGTGGCCTTATCAACCTTATCTTTAGCCTTGCCCAATTCTTGAGTGGCCATAGTAACACTCTTCGAAGGCTTGTTTTTCTTAGACTTACTCTTAGAAATAGGTTTCACTTGACTAGTTCCAGACGTACGCATACGACGAGACATAGCCAGGAGAATTTTATTTTCCTCGTTGAGGTTAGTCTGATAAGCCATTGAAAGCACCAAACCAACACCAATCAAGTTAGAGATGAGCGATGATCCCCCTTGTGAAATAAAGGGCAAAGGAATACCTGTCAAAGGAAGAATTCCCACTGCTGCCCCAATATTTTCAAAAATATGGAAGACAATCATCATGATAAAACCTGTCGAAATAAAGGTATAGAAACGATTGTTAGACTTAAACGTCACTCGCAACATGCGGTAAATGAGGAAGAGATAGGTTAAAAGAACCAATCCACCACCTACCAAACCAAAATCTTCCGCAATGACTGTGAAAATCATGTCACTCTCACGAACCGGTACGTTCAACTCCAGATGATTAAAGCCTTTACCATAGATTCCTCCAGTACCAATCGAAATCATCCCTTGTGTCTGTTGAAAGGCGATACCATCTGCATAAGTGAAGGGATCCAACCAAGCTGAGATACGGTTAATCTGGTAGGTTTGAACCCCCATCTTGAGCATGGCTTCCTTACCCCAATCTGTAGTAAATACCATTACAAACAAGGCTAATCCTGTTGCAAAAGCTAGAACTACCGGTAAGATAATACGCCAGGATATCCCCGAAACCACTACGATACCGGCTAAAATAGCCAGAAAGACTAAGGCGGTCCCCATATCTCCTTGAAGAACTAATAACCCCAAGACAGGAAGCGTAACAGCTACATATTGGAAAAGTAGCAACCAGTCATCCTTAAGGTCAGTCACTTCCTTTCCTTGCTTAGCCCAAACACCTATTCTCGATAGAAAAAGGATGTAGGATATCTTCATAAATTCAGATGGTTGGAAAAGGGTGACTGATCCAATGCTGACCCAGTTTTTTGCCCCTGTCGAGGCAACCAAAGCAGGTGAATAGAAAACGAGAGGTAGAACCATAAGTCCCAGGCCAAAAATATAGAGCCAGGGGGTTGCCTTCCAAAGAAACTCTGTATTAAATAACATGACAACAAAAGCAAGTACTGAACCTAGAAAAATCCATAGTACTTGCTGAGACATGACTTGCACAAGATTCTTTGGGTAATCAAAATTTGTCGCGATAAATACCGAGACCAGACCAACCAGTAGTAGAATAAGGACTGGCAAGAGAATCGAGTAATCTATCCGACTTTCAATAGTATTTTTTGACTTAGCCATGTGTACTCCAAAATAAAGATTTAGCAAGAGTTATTATACCACTTTTTGGCCAGACAAATGACCTGAATGTATAAAAGTTTGACAATTTTTTACGAAAAAAGCAACCACAAAAAGTGATTGACTTCTTTCATTCATTAATCTTAATTTGACACGTAGCCTTTTCCTTGAGCGTTGAAGTATACCCATTGCCCTGAAGGAATTTTAACCCAACGATTAATAGCCTTTTCCCCTGTATGAACATCATAGTAAGAGATTGAACCATCAGGATTCACAGCTGTTGCACCTTTCACTTGTTTACCAGTTTGGTCAAAGTAAAGGTTTTGGCCGTTGATTGTCTGTTCGCCAACAACAAGTTCACCCTTGGCATCAGCATAATACCAGATGTTGTCTCCAGTAGTGAAGAAGGTTGAGACTAGCTTATTACCAGTAGCTCCATGGTAGTATGAACGGCTGCCATTCGCATTTGTTGCAAAGTCACCTTTAACCTGTTTACCATCAGTACCAAAGAAGAGTTGTTGACCGTTGATCAATTGAGCTCCTGTAACGACATTTCCCTTATCATCAGCATAATACCATCTATCATGACCGGTAGTGAAGAAGGTTGATACCAATTTATCACCAGTATTCCAATGGTAGAATGAACGACTACCGTCAGTGTTCGTTACGAAGCCACCCTTAACTTGACGACCATTTGTATCAAAGTAGAGATGTTGGCCATTGATGACCTGAGCACCTGTGACATTACGTCCATGTGAATCTGCATAGAACCAGTTGTTGTCCCCAGTAGTATAGAAGCCTGGTGTATGTGCCTTAGTCACAACACCCTTAGCATCGATATTAAAGGTTTGACCATTAACTACTAGTGATGTATCCACAAGTTTCACACCTGTAATGGCATCGTAGTATGAAGTCGTACCATCAGGATTGTTCACAAACTCACCTTTAACTTGTTTACCTGACTCATCAAAGTAGAGCTCGTCACCATTGATGGTTTGCGCACCACGAAGAACATCACCTTCGTTATTTGCATAGTAAGTGGCATCACCAACTTGGAAGAAGCGGTTCTTAACTTGAACACCTTTTTCATTGAAGTAAAGGTTTTGTTTACCTACCTTAGTAAATCCAGTGGCAACATAGCCCTTATCATTAGCGTAGTACCAGTTACCATCTTGTTCAAAGAAGCCTGAGTACTTACGTTCACCTGAATCGCCACAGAAGAACATCAAGTGGCCGTCTTTTGTAGGAATGAAGATGCCTTTAGCTTGGTAACCATTGTCATAGAAGTATTTTTCCTTACCTTCTACTTCAGTCAAACCAGTAGCTATGATGCCACCTTTGAAGAAGTATTGGTAGAATTTCTCTTCCTTACCACTATCATCTTTAACAGTAACTTCTTTCCAACCAGTTTGAGTCGTCAATTTACCTGACTTACCATAAACCAATGATTGACCTTTGGCATTTTTAATAACACCATCAGTAAACATAACACCATTTGGCAAGAAGAAATAGTTTGAACCGTCGATAGCTTGTTCACCAGTTACAAGGTAACCCTTATCGTTAAAGTAGTACTGTTTGCCATTATATGTCACAAATTGACTCTTAGCTTGAGTACCAGATGTTGTATAATAAGTTACCCCTGTACCATCATAAGCAAATCCAGTTTTAGCTTTTGTATCACCAGTCAAGGCAGCTGGAAGGAAGGTACCTTTATCGTTAACGGTGAAGTACAATTTACCATCGCTGAGAACGTAGTCTGAACCACGTTTTTGGATGTTTGTACCGTTAAAGTACTTAGCTTCCCATTGTTTAATCTTCACAGATGGATCAATTGTCTTACCTGACGCTTCCATAACTTCTTTGAAGATTTCTGGATAAAGTTTTTGAAGTTTGTCGAGGAAGGCCCCACCATACTGTGCTTGGAAATCATTTCCTGATGACTTGGTATTTGTCACATAGAGCTTATTAACCAAGCTAGTATCATCAAGCACCTTACCATGCGTATCTGTACGAGTAGCTGTCACTACTTCTTTACCTGGGAGAGTATACAATTGGTCTGGAACCCAGTCAGCAATGACTTGAATACCTTGTTTGTGAAGAGCCTTGAGGGCATCACGAAGATCTTCTTTTGAACCATATTTATTGTTTTTGCTCATGGCAAAGTCGTAACGGTCTGTGAAGGCATAACCATTTTCAATAATAGAATCAAGGAAAGTGCCATCCTTAGATGAGACATATTGAGGTGCAATCTCAAATGACGTAATACCCCATGACTTGAAGAGGACTGCGTTAGCTGCAATCAATTTGTTAGTATATTGACTATCCTCTTTGACAAAGTCTTGGAAGTTTGAGAAACCTTCGTAAATCACTTGTGCTTCAAGTGCTGCAGAAGAGCTATAAACCTTATCCCCTTCTTTGTAGGCTTTTGTTGATGGTTTGGCAAGAACGTTTTGATCGTCAGTCGCACCTACTGGTACCCAAACTGAAAGGTAACCACTCATATCAACAGTCTTAAAGCCTTTGATTTCATCAGCTGTGAAGACAAGATTTCCTTGTGCATCTGTGTATTTAACAATCTTAGTATCTGAATCATTCAATGAGGACACGATACCTTTATCCGTACCAAGCAAGAGTGGACGGTAGGCTTGGTTCTTGTGGGCTGCACCCATATTTACAGTAATTGTTTCACCATCTGCTAATTTCAAATCTGGGTTATTAGCAATGAGGGTCAACATACCAGAATTACGACCGTATTTTCCACCTTCTGTATCAGTCTTAGACATCAAATCTTGACCATAACGGACAGAAACCAAAACTTCTTTATTGTCTTTAGCAGACGATACGCCATCTCCAGCAAGATTGTGGATATAAGATGTTTGTCCACCAGCTACATACTTAGGACGCGCTTTAAGAAGAGTTGTGATTTGATCAAAGTATGGTGATTTCTTAGCCATGTACTGACCATTATCAGTATACAAGTCTCCGTAATATACACGTGTTGCTGCACCCATTGTTTGAAGCATCAAAGCATAAGCTGCAGGAATATTCGAATGCGTATATTCCTTATCCACTTTCAACATATCAGCATTATAAATGTCAAAAGCTTGTTTCAATTGATCTAATGTAAAAGTAAATCCATCTGTTGTAGGATCAATTTTTTTGCTGATAATGTCTGCGATAACCGTTTGAACTTCTGAGTCGTGTGCACGAACAAAGAGATAGGTTGCAAAACCAAGTTGATCATATGATGTAACTTCCGCACGGTTTGAAAGACCGAAATAACCACCGTTAATAAGATCTTTCATTGAAGCATTACGTGCACCAGTACCCTTATTAGTTACTGGACGAGTCAATCCATGAACAATAGACAAACGGAGACCATTATCCATAGAAAGGGCAGCTGTATTATGTTCGTCCACATAATATGGGTCGTTTTGAGACCAAGCTTCAAGAATTGAGATATTAGCAAGGGCACGTGCTTCAGACTCATTGACCTTGTAAGCAGCCTTCATGTATGAAGACACCAATTGAAGCATATCGATGCTGACATTGTCCACAGCATCAACACGGATACCATCAAAGTGAGCATCTTTGTCCTTGTCACCAAAGACGATTTGTCCCCAGTTCATGAAGTAATACAATTGGTTAAGCATTTCAGCTTGCACAATTGGGTTTGAGTTGTCGATATCGCTTGATAGCAAGAACTCATAACCAGCATCACTACCACTCTTGATCTTATCGTTTGCCAAACGACTTGTTGCCGTTTGGTCAAGTTTACGGTAGTCTGAGTTAGCCCACTTCGTTAAATCACTATTAACAAAGAGGAGAGCCCCTTTTTGGAAGTGTTCTTTACCTGGAGATTCAGAGTTAATGTCCCATTTATCTTGGTCTTTAACAAAGGCCTCGATTGACTGACGCAACCAGTCTGTTGACTTATTAGCAGCAATCTTAACTTCAATCTTACGTTGAATGATTTGAGCAGCGGCATTCAAGCTAGCTTGAGAATTTTCAATCGTAAAGACATCTTTTGTTTCTTCACCATTGCTAAGAGCCTTAGTCATGTAGTTCAAGTAAGCTACTTGAGTATCCTTATCAGGCCACCAAGACATCAAAAGTGGGCGAAAATCTTTTTCAGTTGACGCTTTCCAAGTTGTTCCTGCTTCAAGGATTTCTTTTGGACGGTACCAACTATCAGCTGTCAAATAACCATCAACAAGTTCAAAGCTTGCTTTTGTTGAATCGTAAGCAGCATTGTTTTTAGTAAAATCAGTGACAAGATTTGTTGTTTCTTGTGTGAATGAATAAGTTGATGTGCTTGAAAGGACACCATTCTCATCAAAATAAAGGACCTGACCATTTACAGTAATGGCAAAGTTTTTCTTATGTGATCCATCTTCTAAAAGATAGTAATATTTACCATCTTTTTCTTTTTTAATATTATCGAGTGAGACTGCAGCCTTAATTTCAGCTTCAGAAAGCTCTTTAGACTTGTCAGTCGTTGAAGCGGCTACTCCAGCATTTGCAGCTACTTCCGATGTTGTAGCTGTTTCTGGTTTAGCAGCAACTTCTGGCTTAGCAGTCGTTTCAGGTTTGGCTTCAACCTCTACTGCTGCAGCTCTATCACTAGTTGTTCCTGAATTTGGTTGAACCGTCGTTTCAGCTGGTTTGTCAGCAGTGACTGTTGCTCGCTCTGTTGTCGTGGCATTTGAAGTATTTGCCACTTCAGTTGTTGTCCCTACCTCTTTTTCAACCACAGGATTTGTATTCTCCCCGACTGTAGTTGTTGAAGGTGATCCATTAGTATTATTTATTTCTTCTGCAGAGGCGAGTGAAGATGTGGCAACACTACCACCTACAATGGTAGCCAAAGCTGCTGAAGCGACAGCCAAAGTAACCCACTGCTTCTTCACTTTATGAAGTTTATAGCGTACTTTATTTTCCATATTCAATTTTTCCCCAATATATTTTTTGTCTTAAAATCTACACCTTAAAGACTTACTTATTATATCATTTTTCACTATCAAAAAAACTTAATACAACTTATTTTAATGACTTTTTTACCATCTTAATATTAAATTAAGAATCCGTCATGTAAGCGACTTGAAAGGGTATTTTTCAAAAAGAACTTTTTCTCAGAAAATATAAAAAAGAGAACCGAAGTTCTCCTTTTCATGTCTATTAGTTTAGCACTCTAGGTGGGTAAGCAAGACCATTCTTATCAAAGTAAACGTAAACTCCTGGCTGGATTTCTACCCATGTGCTGACAGCTCTCTTACCACTATCACCATAGTAATAGCTGATTCGACCATTGCCAGCACTTACTGTTTGCCCTTTTACTTGTTTACCATCTTTAGCAAAGTAATAAGTATCGTCACCAATTTTAACTTCACCAGTTACTGTCTTACCATTAGCACCAATGTAGTACCAATTGTTGTCGCCTGTTGTGAAGAATTCATTAGTCAAGCGTTCACCTGTTGCAGCATCGTACTTGCTATAAGTACCATCTGCATTCTTAACAACACCACCCTTAACTTGGCTTCCGTCTGCATTAAAGTAGAGGTGTTGTCCATTGATAACTCGGGCACCAGTAACAGTCTTACCGTTAGCACCTGCATAGTACCAAACATTGCCATCAGTTGTGAAGAATTCGTTAGTCACTAGCTCTCCAGAACCTTCTTTGTACTTGCTATAAGTACCGTCTGCATTCTTAACAACGCCGCCTTTAACTTGACTTCCATCTTCATTAAAGTAAAGTTTTTGGCCGTTAATCACTTGGGCACCTGTAGCAGCAACACCGTTTGCATCAAAGTGGTACCACTTACCATCGATATTTCTCCAAGTATTCTTGATAGCATTACCAGTGTGTGCGTCAAAGTAATAAGTTTTACCTTTAAAGGTTACTAACTTATCTTTAGCTTGGAAACCGTCTTCTCCAAAGTATTGTGTGAAGCCATCAATAACCGTAACACCTTTGGCCATGACACCTTCATTAGTGAAGTAACGGAATTTCACAACCTTAGACTCTTTACCGTCTTTATCAGTTTCAGTAACGTCAAATTTAGTGTAACCGCCCTTGTACATTTGACCTTTAGAGTTATAAAGGTATGTATTACCATTAGCATCAACGTAGAAGGCATTGCTCAACATGATACCATTTGGCAAGAAACGATAAACGTCTTTACCATTTGGTGAATATTCACCATTGGTAACCATGTGACCACGCGCATCAAAGTAATAAGTATTACCATTGAAGGTTACAAAGGCAGACTTAGCTTGAGTACCACTTGTACCGAAGTAAGTGATTCCCTTACCATCACTTGAGAATCCAGTAACAACCTTTTCTTTACCTGTCAATTGAAGAGGAATGAAGTTACCATCTTTAGTGACTGTGAAGTATTTACCAGTTGCTTCATCGCTAAGTACGTAGCCAACACCACGTTCAAGAACGTTTGTTCCGTTGAAGTATTCGGCCTTCCATTGTTTCAATTTAACAGAATCATCAATTGGTTTACCAGTTGAGATCATGTTTACCTTGAACATTTCAGGGTATTTAGCTTTAAGTTCAGCCAAGAATTCACCACCGTATTTAGCTTGGTAATCTTTGCCTGATGACTTAGAGTTAGCCACATAAAGTGAATGGTCGATGATAGCGTCCGCAATCGTACGTCCTGCACCATCAGTACGAGTTGCAGTTACGACTTCTTTACCTGGCAATTGGTAAATTTGGTCTGGAACCCAGTCAGCGATCGCTTGGATACCAGCCTTGTGAAGTGCTTTAAGCGCATCTCGTAAATCTTCTTTAGAACCGTATTTATTGTTCTTACTCATGGCAAGATCGTAACGGTCTGCAAAGGCATAACCATTTTGGATAACTGAATCAAGGAAGGTACCATCGTCAGCAGAAACAAATTGAGGTGCCATTTCAAATGATGTTACGCCCCATGATTTGAACAAATCAACATTTTCAGCAATCTTACGGTTAGTATAAACTGAAGGATCTGAACCATCTGGAATAGTTTGGAAGTTAGAGAATCCTTCGTAGATCAATTGTGAATCATAAGCTTCAGTCGCTTTAAGAGTCAACTCTCCTTCTTTTTTAGCTTCTGTTGAAGGCGCTACTCGAATATCTTGATCATCTGAAGCTCCAACTGGAACCCAAACTGCTACGAAACCAGACATATCAAATGTTTCATAACCCTTAATGTCATTCGCACCGAAAGTCAAGACACCGTTGCTATCTGTTTCTTTCACGTAACCTGCTGCGATTGCATCTGCATCAGATGTAAAGTTCTTGATACCATCAGCTGTACCAACAATCAAAGCACGGTATTTTTGGTTGGCATGGATTTTACCCATTTCAACGTTTAATTTAGCTGATTGATCCAAAGTCAATTTTGGATTGTTAGCTACAAGTGTTACCTGACCAGATGTACGGCTGTATTTAGAACCTTCTGTATCATCAGCTGTCATGATGTCTTTACCATAACGTACTGAAGCATAGACTTCATTTGTACGGTAGAGTTCAACATCTGAATTGTCCATCTTACCATCAGTTGGCAACCAGTATGAACGTTGCGCTTGTCCACCAGATACATACTTGATACGATTCTTCATCAAGTTAACAATGGTATCGTAGTATGGAGACTTAGTTTCCATGTAATTACCATTATCTGTATAAAGGTCTCCATAGTAGACACGAGTGATTGTTTCCATGTTTTGCAACATAACAGTGTATGCTGCTGGGATGTTGTTCAAGGTATATTTTTTGTCGCTGCTGAGCATGTCTTTGTTATAAATCTCAAAGGCTTTCTTCATTTCAGCATCAGTGATTGTGAAACCATCTGATTTTGGATTGATTTCTTTCTTGATGATTTCAGCAATAATATCTTGAACGTTGTTATCATGGGCACGGATAAAGACGTAGTTTCCTGACGCATCTCCGTATTTCTCGTTGTATTTACCGATTGTAGACTGTTTAACTGTTCCGTCTTCGTTATAGGCCTTGCTTCCATCTTTGTTAATCCAATCAGTCTTTTCATCACGTTGTGTCGTGTTGAAAGTATTGTTATACAAAGGACTTACAGCCGGTGTACGTTCTTTGATTGGTTTAGCCAATGAGAAGAGGAGAGCCAAACGTTGTTTGTTTTCCATAGCAAGCGCAGCGCCATCTGTCTTGTCATTGTAGTGGTTGTCATTAAGACTCCATGCTTCAAGGACTGAGATGTGAGCAAGAGCGTTTGCTTCAGATTTGTTAACACCATAGTACTCACGGAAGTAGTTTGTGTAGAGTTGAAGCATGTCTGCATCGACATTATCTACCGCGTCGACACGGATACCATCGAAGTTAGCATCCTTGTCACCCATAACGATTGAACCCCAGTTCATAAGGTAGTGGATTTGGTTCAATTGTTCCGCTTGAACAACTGGGTTTGACAAATCTACGTCATTAGCTAGCAAGAAGTCGAAACCGCCCATGTGGTTTGGATCTGACTGCTCATCAAGAACTGACTTATCAATTGTACCAGTCTGGTTAGTTGCTGTACGGTTCAAAAGACGATAATTAGAGTTCGCCCATGGTGTACGTGAATCATTTACATAAAGAAGGGCACCACCTTGAAGGTGATCTTCGCCGCCACCTTTAGAGTAGTTTTCAGTTTCTTTGTTCCATTGTGGTTGTGTCTTAACAAAGGCAGAGATAGTTTCACGCAACCATTGTGTTGATTTTTCAGCCTGAATCTTTTGTTCAATCTTAACTTGGATATCCTTAGCAGCAACATTCAAAGTTTCTTGCTTATCTGTGCTAGTGTATTTAGCATCCAAGTTGAATACTTTAGACATGTAGTTCAAGTAGTTAACTTGTGTATCTACATTTGGCCACCAAGCCATCAAAAGTGGACGGAAATCTTCTGCAGTTGATGCTTGCCAAGTCACACCATCTTTGATGATAGAAACTGGACGGTACCAGCTATCAGCAGTCAAATAACCATTAATCAATTCAAAACTTGCTTCAGATGAATCGTAGGCACGGTTATTGATTGAGAAACCATCAACAATATTTGTTGTTCCAGGTGTGAAAGAGTGTGTTGATGAACTTGTAAGGGCGCCATCTTTGCCGAAGTAAAGCAATTGACCATTTACAGTAATGGCAAAGTTTTCTTTGTGTGAACCATCTTCATTAACATAGTAATATTTACCATCAGTGTATTTGATGTTTTTCAAGGAAAGCGCAGCTTCTACTTCTGAATCTTTCAAAGCAGCTTCTGGCGCTTTAACTTCTGTGTTTACAACTTCAGCCTTCACTGTTGCTGGTTGTTCTTCTGCTTTTTCAGTTGTAACAGCTGGTGCATCTGTTGTTCCAACTGCTTCTTTATTTGGAACAGCTGCCACCGCTACATCAGAAGTTGTTGCTGTTGTAGCTGCTTCAGCTGTTGCTTGTGTGTTCGTTGTAGTTGCTGTTTCGACGGCATTTGTTTCTTTAGCAGGCGTTAAAACATCTGCTTCTTTTGTATTTGTACGTTTATCGACTTCTTTGGTTGCTTCTGTAGAAGTAACTAAATCGGCTGTTGTATCTAAATTTGGTTGAGTTACTATCTTATCTTGAGTTTCATCCGCTGAAACTGAAGATGTTGTTGCAGACAATCCTCCTACGACAGTAGCAAGTGCTGCAGAGGCAACTGCAATTGTGACCCATTGCTTCTTAACTTTATGAAGCTTATAGTGTACCTTATTTTCCATTATAATTTTCCCCGTGATTTTATTTGTCAAAATCAGACTGAAATCTATCCGATTTCAAACAATTACATTATATCATTATTTTCTAACTATTTCTCGAATTAATTGTTTTTTTATAAATTATATGTAACATAACAGCAACATTAGAAAAGTTTTGTAACACACCTATTTCATAGGCTTTCAATTCTCATTTTCATATCATTTGATAAGTAAAACTATTTTCTATAAAAACCACTAAAACCCTTGATACAATGGCTTTTACAACGATTCTGACTCAAAATTGATATTTGTCAGATTTTTTTCTTTAAGGAGCAAAAAAAGGCAAAATTTCTTTAAACGATTCTCGTTTTCAAGAAATTTCACCTATAAATTCATGTCAAATCATATCGTTTTTCACTTAATCTCTCAGATTAAGATTAGATTGATTGATTATTTATCAAAATCAGCATAACCATTTTCATCGAAGAAGACAGTCTTACCGTCTTGGAAAGTGATCCATGTGTTTGTCACACGTTCTCCAAGAACTGATTCGTAGTATTCCACTCCTTTTGGTGTGCTGATTGGGCTACCTTTAACTTGACGTCCCAAATGATCAAAGTAATACTCTTTACCATCGATATTTTGGCGTCCTGTTACAGCCTTACCATCTTTGAAGTAGTACCAAACATTGTTACCAGTTGTCAAGAAACGGTTATTGAGACGCTCCCCTGAATCTTTATCATAGTAAGAAAGTGAACCATCAGCATTCTTAACAAAGTCACCTTTAACTTGGCTACCATCTTCTTTGAAGTAATAGTTTTTACCGCCAATGCTATAGGCACCTGTCACGATTTCACCATTATCTTTGGCATAGTACCATGTCTTACCACCATCAAGAGTGAAGAAATCAGATTTGACTTGGCTTCCATCAGCATTGAAGTAATAGTTAAGGTGGTCAATTGTTTGACGACCTGTGGCGAGGTTACCATCCTTATCAGCATGGTACCATTTGCCGTTTACTTCGAAGAACTTGTCTTTAACCTTGTAACCATTATCTACAGTGTAGTAGCTAATCTTGCCATTTTCAGTAACAAATTCACCTTTAACTTGGGCACCATTTGCACGGAAGTAGTATTCGTGACCATCCAAAGTAAGAGCACCTGTCACATTTTTACCAGCTGCATCACGGTAGAACCATGTTGAGCCATCTGTTGTGTAGAATTCACCCTTCTTAGCTTGTGCATAGCCTTGATCATTGAATTCATACCAGATACCATCGATTTCAGCCCAACGATTTGTGTAGGCATTACCTGAATTTTTATCGAAGAAGTAGAGTTTTCCGTCTGGAGTAACATACTTAGTACCTTTAGCTTGGAAGCCATTTTCATCAAAGTATTGCAATCCTCCACCAGCATGAGTCAAGCCAACAGCCATTTCTCCAGTTGGTGAGAAATAACGGAATTTAGCTTCTGTTTCTGAAGTACCTTCTTTCGGTACATCGAATACAAAGTAACCATCTTTGTACTGCTCACCAAAGCTACCAAAGTAATAATATTTACCATCCTGTTGATAAATAGAATCACGAAGCTGGATACCGTTTGGCAAGAAGAAATAAGTCTTACCATCGATATCTTGACGACCAGTTAACATATAACCTTCTTTATCGAAGTAATAGTAATTTCCAGCATATTTAATGAAGGCATTCTTAGCTTGGAAACCACTATTATCAAAGTAGGCCATACCCTTACCATCATAGTAGAAACCTGTCTTACCACCTTGATCTGTCAAAGGTTTTGGCAAGAAGATGCCATTATCAGTAACTTGATAGTAGCGACCAGTAGCATCGTTACTGAGAACATAACGACTACCACGACCAAGGATATTAGTACCATTCATGTACTTAGCAGACCATTGCTTGATTTTAACAGATGGATCAATCTTCTTACCAGTTGATATCATCACATCTTCAAACAACTGTGGATATTTCTTTTGGAGCTCATCAAGGAACTCACCACCATATTGAGCTTGGAAGTCCTTACCTGATGATTTAGAATTTGCAACATATAAAGTGTTATTGATATAAGCATTGGCCTTTGGAGTACCATAACTATTAGCACGTGTTGCTGTTACAACTTCTTGTCCTGGTAATTGGTAAAGTTGATCTGGTACCCAGTCAGCAATTGCTTGAATACCTTGCTTGTGAAGGGCTTTAAGTGCATCACGAAGATCTTCTTTAGAACCGTATTTGTTATTCTTGCTCATGGCAAGGTCATATCGGTCAGTAAAGGCATAACCATTTTGGATAACAGAATCAAGGAAGGTACGGTCATCAGCCGATACAAATTGAGGAGCCATCTCGAATGATGTGATTCCCCATGACTTGAAGAGTTCTGCATTTTCTGCAATCAATTTATTAGTATATTGGCTATCTTTTTCAACAAAATCTTGGAAGTTTGAGAAACCTTCATAGATAACTTGTGAGTCCAATGCTTCAGTAGCAGAAAATGTCTTGTCAAGTTTCTTATCTGAACCTTTAACACGGATATCTTGGTTATCAGGTGCACCTACTGGTACCCAAACACCAAGATAACCTCTCATGTCAACAGTTCGATACCCCTTGATTTCATCTCCACTGAAAGTCAAGTTCCCTTCAGCATCAGTGTATTTAATTTTTCCAGCTGCTGCTGCATCATTTTCGTAAGTGACAATTCCCTTATCAGTACCAAGAAGTAATGGACGGTAGGCTTGGTTAGCATGAAGTTTACCCATGTTAACTTTCAAAGTACCATCACCCAGTGAGAAATCCTGATTATTGGCAATAAGGGTCAACATACCAGAATGTTTACTTGTTTCTGCTACACCCGTAGTTTGGTCAGCAGTCATAATATCTTTACCGTAACGAACAGATGACAAGATTTCTTTTCCATTGAACGTGTCGACTTTCATCGATTGTCCACCTGAAACATATTTCATACGGTTCTTCAAGAGCGTTGTGATAGCATCGTAGTAAGGAGACTTGGTAGCCATATATTGGCCGTTATCCGTATAAAGATCTCCATAATAAACACGAGTTACCTGCTCCATATTTTGAAGAATCAAAGCATAGGCAGCTGGAATATTGTTAATAGTATAACGTTTTTCTGCCTTCTTCATATCTTCATTATAGATTTCAAAGGCACGTTTCAATTCAGCATCAGTCATGGTATAACCATCTGATTTTGGATTGATCTCTTTTTGAACAATATCACGAATGATATCTTGAACAAGGTTATCATGAGCACGCGCAAAGATATAGTTAGCTTGTGTATCTCCATACTTACTATTATTTGTACGGTCTGTCAAACTGCTAGTAATCAAATCTTTCAATGAAGAGCCCGATCCATAAAGTGCACCCATAATTGCATAACGAAGGTTATTATCCATGGCAAGGGCTGCACCATCATGTTTTTGATTATAAGCATTATCATTTAAATCCCAAGCTTCAAGGATAGAAATGTGAGCGAGTGCATTAGCTTCAGATTTATCCACACCAAAGGCTGCTCGGAAGTAGTTTGTATAAACTTGGAGAAGGTCTGCATCAACATTATCAACTGCATCAACACGGATACCATCAAAGTTAGCATCCTTATCACCCATAACAATTGATCCCCAGTTCACAAGATAGTGAATTTGGTTCAACTGCTCAGCTTGCACAACTGGATTTGAGTTATCAACGTCATTGGCAAGTAGGAATTCATAACCACCCAAGTATCTTCCTGTACCATTTAGAGAACCATCTTGGTTACTTGGTGTACGGTTAAGCAAACGGTAATCAGAATTTGCCCAAGGGGTCTTGTCATTATTGACATAAAGAAGAGCTCCCCCTTGAAGGTGGTCAGCAAGGGTATAGTTTTCAGTTGTAGTATTCCACTGGTCTTGTTCTTTTACAAAAGACTCAATTGCTTGACGAAGCCATTCTGTTGATTGTTTAGCAGAGATTTCTTGCTCAATCTTAATTTGAATAGTCTTAGCAGCTGCATTCAATTCTGATTGACTTTGGCTGGTTGAATAAGTTGCGTTAAGGTTAAAATGTTTAGAGAAAGTATTGAGGTAGGCCACTTGTGTATCTACATCAGGCCACCATGCCATCAAAAGTGGACGGAAGTCTTTCTCAGTTGATACACGCCATTTTTCACCATTTTCCAAAATAGTGACTGGACGGTACCAGCTATTAGGTGTCAAATAACCATCTACCAACTCAAAGCTTTCTTTCTTAGAATCGTAAGCACGGTTATGTGAAGAGAAAGCATCAACTAGATTAGTTGTACCTGGTGTGAACGAGTGTGTTGATGTGCTTGTCAAAGCACCATCTTTACCAAAGTAAAGCAACTGGCCATTAACTGAAACAGCAAAGTTTGTTTTGTATGAACCATCTTCTTTGACATAATAGTATTTACCATCAACTTGTTTGATGTTGTCCAAAGAGAGTGCTGCTGTTTCTTCTTTTTCAGTAACGCCAGATTTTGGTTTTTCAGCTACTGTAAGCGTTGTATCTGTCGCAGTCGCAGTTGTAGCTGGTGCTTCTGTTGTTGCATCATTTACTACTGTTGCACGATCAGTTGTTGCTGGTGCCACCGTATTAGCACTTGTATCTGCTGCAGTGGTTGCTGCCGCAGGAGTTTCGACTGTTGTAGTATCAGCTGCCTTGTCATTTGTTACTGCTGTAACATCTGTCGTAGCAGTTGCTGCTGGAGTCGCTACTTCATGCGTTTCGACCACAACATCGCTTTCAGCTGTCGTAGTAGCAACTGGTTCTGTTGTTTCATCGGCTGAAACCTTTTGATTAGCTACTGTAGCACCACCTACAATAGAGGCAAGTGCTGCCGAAGTGACGGCAATCGTCACCCACTGCTTCTTAACTTTGTGAAGCTTATAATGTACCTTTTTTCCCATTTTAGGTCCTCTTTTCATTTTCCTAGTTTGAATGAAATCTACATAATTCAAACAATTTCATTATAGCATATTTTTTTCAGCCATTTCGAGTCTTTATCAAGTCATTTCAATTTTTAATCATAATGTAAATTGAAAAACATTTCGATAATCATTAAAAACTACCGAATGTCGAAAACGGTAGTTCTTTCTATATTTTTAGAAGTAATCGAGAGGTAAATAAGCTATCTCTATTCAATCAGTTAGCGATTTTCAAGTCAGCTATTAAGCAAAAACGACGTTATGTTGGACCCTGTAGCTGACTAAAAAGAGCAAGGTTTCTGTAACCAATTTTGCCAGAACCAGGCCTAAACCAATGGCAACTAGACTACTAAGTAAGAAATAGTTACAAGCCAAGAGGACTAGGACCAACATAAAGTAACGAACACTCGATCTAAAGAGAGAGCTTGTCGGATTGAAGACCACATTGGCGTTCAGCAAACACTGGCTGGAAGCCGAAATGACACGGGCTAGCACGACCGAAAGAAGCAGATTTTTCGTCAAGGCAAAGAGCACAAATAAGGCTGTTGCATCAATGACTGAGGCCAGGAC
>ULYD01035669.1_pt1 | contig 22815 bp, 21 predicted proteins | sample 1961831 | NCBI WGS metagenome assembly ULYD01 (sample SAMEA4835854, study PRJEB28245) | human gut metagenome | biome: gut microbiome; material: fecal sample | place: Denmark | collected 2008 | reverse complement strand
CAGATCCACCACGCCGCCGCACAGAACGGTCTGCTCGCCGAAGAGGTCGGTCTCGGTCTCATCGTGGAAGGTGGTCTCCATGATGCCTGCCCGGGCGCCGCCGATGCCGGCGATGTAGGCCAGAGCGATCTCGTAGGCCCGGCCGGTGGCGTTCTGCTCCACGGCCACCAGGCAGGGCACGCCCTTGCCGGAAACATAGGTGGAGCGGACGGTGTGGCCGGGGCCCTTGGGCGCCGCCATGAACACGTCCACACCGGCGGGAGGCACGATCTGCTTGTAGCGGATGTTGAAGCCGTGGGCAAAGGCCAGAGCGTTGCCCTCCTCCAGATAGGGGGCGATATCCTTCTTGTAAACGTCGGCCTGCACCTCGTCGTTAATGAGCATCATCACGATGTCGCCCCACTTGGCGGCCTCGGCAACGGTCTTGACGGTAAGCCCCGCGGCCTCCGCCTGGGCCCAGTTCTTGGAGCCTTCCCGCAGGCCCACGCAGACCTCGCAGCCGGAGTCCTTCAGGTTCAGGGCATGGGCATGGCCCTGAGAGCCGTAGCCGATCACGGCGATCTTCTTGCCGTTGAGATAGTTCAGGTCGCAATCCTTTTCATAATACATTTTAGCCATGGTAAATTTCTCCTTTTTATAATGGTTTTGTGTTGAAATAAATGATAAATGCCCGATTTACAGCATTTTTCCAAGATTGAACTCCAGTGTTTCCTTCCGCTCGTCCTGAATGGTGTACCGGCCCCGCTCCAGCGCCACCATGCCGGTGCGGACCATTTCCAGAATACCGAACTCCCGGAGCAGGTCCGTCAGCGCCTCGTTTTTGGATTCCTCCCCGATGACCGCCAAAGTCATGGAGGTGGAGGAAACGTCCAGAATGGAGGCCCGGAACACGTTGGCCAGCTGGATCAGCTCGCTGCGGACGCTCCGCTCCTCCGCCCGGACCTTGCAGAGCACCATCTCCCGGCGGATGGAGTGCTCCTCCGCCAGCAGCCGGACGGAATGTACCGGCACCATTTTGGACAGCTGGTTGCATAAAAGCTCCGTCTGCTGATCGTCCGTCAGGACCTCCAGCGTCAGGCGGGACAGGCCGCGTTCCTCCGTGGGGCCGACGGCCAGAGACTCGATGTTGAACCCCTTGCGGGAAAACAGCCGGGAGATCTGGGAGAGCACGCCGGGTTCGTCATCCACCAGGACGGAAAAGGTGCGTAATGTCGTTTCCATGATGTTGTCCTCCTCTCCTCAGCTCAGCAGGAATTCCGTGATGTGATGGCCGCCGTTGACCATGGGGTGCACCATCTCGTCAGCGTTGATGGCGCAGTCGATGACGTAGCCCCGGCCCTGAGCGCTTTCCGCCAGCGCCTCCGTGATGGCCTCCTCCAGCTCGCTGGGCTGAGTGACCCGGCGGCCCTTCAGGCCGAAGGCGTCCGCGAACTTCACGAAGTCCGGGCTGCGGTTTTCCAGAGACGTCTGGGAATACCGGCGGTCATAGATCAGGCTCTGCCATTGCCGGACCATGCCCAGATTCCGGTTATTGAAGATCACGGTGATGACCGGCAGCCCGTAATAGGCCTCGGTAGCCAGCTCGTTGCCGTTCATGCGGAAGCAGCCGTCGCCGGTGATGTGGATCACCGTTTTGTCCGGGTTCCCCTGTTTGGCGCCGATGGCGGCCCCCAGGCCGAAGCCCATGGTGCCGAAGCCGCCGGAGGTCAGGAGCTGGCCGGGATAGTCGAAATGCAGGTGCTGGATGGCCCACATCTGGTGCTGGCCCACATCCGTGGCCACGATGGAGTCCTGCGGGCATTTTCGGGCGATGGCGGAAAGCACCTGCTTCGGCGTCAGGACGCTCTCGCTTTCGCCGTACTCCGTTTCCCGGGGGAAGGAAAGCACGAAGTCCTTCCACTCCTTATGCTCGTACTGGGGCAGGCGCTCCAGCAGCAGATTCAGGACCTGCTTGGCGTCGCCGATGATGTGGTGGTCCGTCTGGACGTTCTTGTTGATCTCCGCCCGGTCGATGTCGATATGGACGATCTTGGCCTGATGGGCGAAGGTCTCCGGCTTCAACGCCACCCGGTCGGAGAACCGGCAGCCCACGGCGATCAGCAGGTCGCAGTTGTCGCAGGCCATGTTGGAGGCCACGGAGCCGTGCATCCCGATCATGCCGGTGGTCATCACGTCCCGGCCGGAAACGCCGCCGCCACCCATCACGGTGATGGCCACCGGCGCGTCGATCCGGCGGACAAACTGCCGGAATTCCTCGTGGGCCCGGCTGCGGACCACGCCGCCGCCGCAGATCAGCATGGGCTTTTGGGATTCCGCGATCATCTCCACCAGCTTTTCCACGTCATCCAGATCCGCCTCCGGCATTTTCAGGCTGCTGGTGTAGGCCCGGCGGATCAGGGATGCCAGATGCCCGGAGGCGGCGTGCTGCTCCAGAGGCAGCGGCTCGTAGTCGCACTCGGCGCTGGTCACGTCCCGGGTGATGTCGATGACCACCGGACCGGGGCGGCCGCTGCGGGCCAGGGCGAAGGCCTCCCGCACCGTGTCCGCCAGCTTTGTCACATCCCGCACCAGATAGGTGGATTTCGTAATGGGCATCGTAATGCCGGTAATGTCCACCTCCTGAAACGCGTCCCGGCCGATGAGGTTCTGGGGCACGTTGCAGGAGATAAAGACCACTGAGGAGGAATCCATATACGCGGTGGCAATGCCGGTGGTCAGGTTCGTGGCGCCGGGACCGGAGGTGGCGAAGCACACGCCCACCTTGCCGGTGCTGCGGGCGTAGCCGTCCGCCGCGTGAGCGGCCCCCTGCTCATGGGAGGTCAGAATATGGGTGATCTCCTTGCAGTCATATAAAGCGTCATACACGTTCAGGATCGTGCCGCCGGGATACCCGAATATGGTATCCACCTTCTGTTCCCGCAGACATTCCATCAAGATCCGCGCGCCTGTGAGTTTCATGTCGATTACCTCCCCGTACAAGTAGCAAAAAAAGCGGCCCCGCTGACCAGCGGGACCGCTTTCGGCTCGTTTTTCTTACAAGCTCAACCGTTCTGTACCCCACGCCAGCCATATGGAATTGTGCCAATAATGGAAATAATGGCAACAAAAATGGACGCCATAATGGCGTCCATAATAATGGCGATCATAGAGCGGGAGCTTGCGGCGCAAGAGGATACGGCGTCTGCCTTGGCAGCCGCTGCGACAGTATGATCGAACAACTTCCTCATCCTGTCCACATCCCCTCTCGTAAGATGTGGTTACAGTACCACTCATGAAGTGCTTTGTCAATCCGGTTTTGATAGATCGACCTATCTTTCGTAGCATTTCCAAAAATTTGCGGAATCCCGACAAATGGGAATTGTAAATTTTTGCCATAAAAAGCCAATCCCGGATCAGTTCTGCGGAAGGTCCGCAGACTTATACAGCACCCAAAACGGCGCCCCCGCCGGAGATCCTTCTCCGACCGGGAGCGCCGTTTCGTTTCCGCTTTTCTGCTCCGGAGATCCGTTCAGGAGATCCCGCCGCTTTTCCGGGAACAGCCCTCAGTCCTCCACCACAAGGCGGCCCTCCACCTCCCGGCTGAGGTGCTGGTTCACCGTCAGGTATTCCTCCACCACGTCCCGGGCAGAGGTGGACAGCACCCGGATCTTGCCGTTTTTCTCCACTTCTTCCAGCGTGATGTCCAAAAACGGCTTGAGGTTGTTGTAGTGGTACTTCTGCACCGCCACGGTATAAAGCCGCTCGGCGTGCAGGGCCTCGCCGTCCAGCGTCAGGGTGCGGAAGGTCTGCTCGCTCCGGGACCAGACGATGTGCGTCCCGTGGGAAAACTGGTAGAACTCCGTGTGCTCCCCCTGGAATGCCTCGTCCCGCAGGATATGACGGATCATCCGTTCCAGCTGGGTGCCGGTGACCTTGAGCATGTACACCGCGTCATCATAGGGCAGGCACTCCACAAGGTCTGCGTAGTGAACCACCGGGCCGAGGGCGTAGCTGCGGATGGCCCCGGACCCCATGAGCATCAGGTCGATGCCGAAGCTGTCCCGCAGAATGTCGGCGATGAGGTCCCCCAGCGCCGTTTCCTGATTGCGCTTGGGATGGGTCAGCTCACAGGAAAGCCGGGTGATGATGCGGTCATACTTCTGAGAGGTGGCGCTCCTGTAGCGCTGAATGAAGTTCTCCACCTCCTCGTCCCGGGGACAGTGGGCATCGTCGATGGGGACCATCTGCCAGGTAAAGGTGTCGATGGCGTTGAGGTCGGTGTCCACCATGATGTCGAACCGGCCGATCTCGTCGGTGCCGGTGCCCGCCTGCACAATGTAGATATCGTTGACCTTGAAGGGCTCCTCTAACTTCGTGTGGCTGTGGCCGCCGATGATGACGTCCACGCCCCAGTCCGGGTCCAGCATCGCCGCCAGCTTCTTGTCCTCCTCAAAGCCGATGTGGGTCAGCAGCACGGTGAAATCAATGTCGATGGCGTTGTAGGCGTTGCAGATGTTGCCCACCTCCCGGGCCGCCTCCCCGATGTCCACAAAGGACCCGATCAGCTCGTCCGTCTTGGTGGCAGCCAGCACCTCCTCCGTGATGATGCCGATGAACAGGATTTTCATATTGTCGATATGGGCGATCCAGAAGGGCCGGAACATCCGCCGTCCGTTGGATTTGATGTGCAGATTGGCGTTGATGATAGGGAAATCCGCGCACTTTTCCAGAAACAGCAGATGGGCCAGGCCGTAGTCGATCTCGTGGTTGCCGATGGTGGCCACGTCCGGCCCCACCAGATTCATGATGCCGATGGTGGAGGTGCCCTTGTACTCCGAATCAATGACGCTGCCGCGGAACATATCGCCCGCCACGGCGTAGATCACGTTCTTTTCCTCCCGCCGCACTTTATTGACATAGCCCGACAACAGCGACACGCCGCCCACCAGCCGCTCGTCGATCTGTTCGGCCAGAAAATCGCCATGCATATCATTCGAGTGCAGGATCGTCAGCTTTTTCAGATTCTTCATACGTCTCTCCTTTCTACCGCCGCTGATCGTTTCTCCCCTCGCCCGTTCCTCCCGATTCCGACACAGCCCTCAGGGGGCTGACCGCAGTTTGAACAGGGGGTGCGCCGGTTTCCGCACCGCACCCCCAGCGCCTATTCACTTGTAAGAGGTGGGCGGCAGGCCCGCTTGACATCACCTTTGCGGTGCAAACACCCCAATGGTATTACTTATTATAATAACATGATATCGGGTATCGCCGCAAAACGCAAGAACATTTTGCGTTTTTACCAGAAACATTTGTGCGTACAGTAAAGATTTCGAATTAAAACACACACAGGGCGGTGAAGCAGGCGGCGTCCGGGCCGAGGGCCTCCATGAGATAGCTGCCGTCCCCGTTCCGGAAGCCCACCAGACGCAGCGTTTCGCCAAAGGTAGCCTCGTGGTTGTAATTGATGTAGAATTCCCGGGGCGTCCGCTCCTGTAAGTCACAGGGCAGGTAGTCCCAGATAATGTCGCCGTAGTTGGCGCTGTAAAGGTGGCCGTTGCCGTCCAGATCGGACCAGACCACTTGCCGGGTTCCCAGCTCCTCCACCCCCTCGTGGGGCAGCAGGAGCTTTTTCGGGTCCGGGCAGTCGATGACCCGGTCGCAGGTCTGTATGGGCTTGGCGGTAAAGGCGGAGGGCCGCATGATCTTCCGGGTGGCGGGGTTCACTAAGATCCAGTCGCTTTTCACCGACACCCGCACCTCACCGGTCTGATCCTTCATCTCGTAGACCCGCTGCATATGTGCGCCCTTGACCCCGTTTTCATAGGTGGCGATGTCCAGCACATCCCCCGCCATGGGGATCCGGTGGATGCGCATGGCCAGCCGTGAGAGCAGGAATACCTCCCCCATTTCAAACAGCACGTCATGGGTCAGGCCCCGGGCGTTGTAGTCATACCCCGCGTAGGCCGCCGCCTTGTTCAAAAGACCGGAGACCCTTGCCCGCTGATACCGGTCGCAGTCGGCAAAGCACAGCTCTTCCTGCCGGAAGTAGCCGTTTTCATATAATTCCTGCCGGAAATCCTTCATGTGTACTCCTCTTTCCGTTGTTTTATGGACTTAATTTACCACAAACCGCGGTTTTTCACAATGCCCGAGTTGGACAACGCCCCGCCCTGCGGTGCAATGACCGTATTGTGAATTTGCCGGAAACGATGTAAGGAAGAACGCAGTAAGCAGGGCCGGACAGAAATCTTTCTGTCCGGCCCTGCCCTTTTACTGTTATTGTATTTGTCGGCTGAGGGACCAGCCTTGAATCGGCTTTCCCGGCACGATGATGGACGGCGCGCCGATGCATCCACCGCCGCCGGCGGTGCGGTGTTTCCCACGGCTCACGCCTGTGCGCAACAGCGTCTGCACGAAAAAACGGCCGACAGCTTGACTGCCGGCCGGGAAGCTCTATATATTTACCGTCCTCTTAACGGGCAGCGGTTCACTTACGCCTCTGCCGGGCAGTCCGCCAGGGCCGCCTCGTCGGCGATGACGATGACATCCCGGTGGAGCTGCAGGATCGACGCCGGGACCTGAGGCGTCACGGGGCCGAAGAAGCTGTTCCGGATGGCCTCCGCCTTGTCCGCGCCGCTGGCGATCAGCAAGACCCGCTTGGCCTGCATAATGGCCTGCATACCCATGGAGTACGCCTGCCGGGGCACCTGCGCCTCGTTTTCAAAGAAGCGGGTGTTGGCGGCGATGGTGCTCTCCGTCAGGGTCACCTGATGGGTGCCGCAGGCAAAGCAGCTATCCGGCTCGTTGAAGCCGATGTGGGCGTTGCGGCCGATGCCCAGCAGCTGCAAGTCGATGCCGTTATGCTCCTCGATGATCCGGTCATACCGGGCGCACTCCAGGGCGCTGTCGGTCTGGGTGCCGTCCGGCAGGAAGCTTCTGTCCGCCGGGATATTGATATGGTCGAACAGATTCTCCCGCATGAAGCGGCGGTAGCTCTGGGGATGGTCCCCGGACAGGCCGCAGTATTCGTCCAGGTTGATGGAAACCGCCTTCCCGAAATCCAGCTCGCCCTTCTGATACCACTCAACCAAATGGCGGTAGGTGCCGATGGGGGTGGAGCCGGTGGCAAGGCCCAGCACGCTCTTGGGGTTCAGGGACACCTGCGCGGCGATGATGTTCGCCGCCTTCAGGCTCATGTCATCATAATTTTTCGCACGAATCAGTCTCATAGGACCTCCTTCACAAACTTCCGATTTTCCGGTTGTATTTCTCTCACGGACAATTATAGGGGCCGCGCCCGTTCCTGTCAATACGGCGTTCATCTGCCGATACGGCCATTTCTGCGGCGCTTCCCCCTCTTTCCCCGGCTATTGACAAGCTCCGACCTTTCTGCAATACTCATCTTTAGCTGGCGGAGCTTCGGCATCCGCCGGATCGAATGGGAGGAAACATGTTGAAACAAACCGGGTATTCCCGGGAAGCGCCTCTGCTTTCCGCTATTCTTCGCTTTTCCATTCCGCTGATGCTGACGGGGATCTTGCAGCTGGCGTACAACACGGCGGACTCCATCATCGTGGGCCGCTATGCGGGCCACGCTTCTCTGGCGGCCATCGGTTCCACCACCTCTATCATTTTCCTCATCATCACGCTGTTCAATGGTGTCTCCATCGGCGCGAACTACATGGCCGCCCGGGACTTCGGCGCCCAGGACGACAGGGGTCTGTTCCGGACGGTACACTGTGCCGCCTTGCTGAGCGTTATTCTCGGACTGCTGGCCTGTGTGTGCGGGCTTCTGCTCTCCACTCCCCTGCTGCGCTGGGCGGACGCCCCGGAGGACGTTCTGCCTTTGTCGGTGCTGTATCTGCGGATTTACTTCTTAGGCGTCCCCGCTCTGGTGGTCTACAACTTCGGCAGCGCCCTGCTGCGGGCGGTGGGCGACACCTTTTACCCCCTGCTGTTCATGATCGTCTCCGGCGCGCTGAACGTCGCGCTGAATCTGCTGTTAGTGGTGGTCATCCCTCTGGATGTGGCCGGCGTGGCCATTGCCACCTCTGTCTCTCAGCTCCTCTCCGCAGTGCTGGTGACGGTCCGCCTGTGTACCTTCCGGGGGCCGTGCCGTCTGGATCTGCGGAAGATCCGGCTGTATCCGGACCGGACGGGCCAGATGCTGCGGCTGGGCTTCTCCGCCGGGCTGCAGGGCGTTCTCTTCTCCGCTTCAAACGTGATGATCCAATCCGCCATCAACTCCTTCGGCTCCGTGGTCATGGCGGGCAGCTCCGCCGCCTCTGGCATTGAGAACTTCATCCACACCGCGCTGAACACCTTCTATCAGTCCGCCATCACCTTCACCGGCCAGAGCATCGGGGCCTCCGATCCCCGCCGGGCCGTGCGGGTCTTTCGGATCAATCTGGCCCTGACAACAGGGCTGGGCATTGTGCTGTGCACACTGGCCCAGATCTTTCAGGCGCCCCTGCTGGGGCTGTACGTTCAGTCCACCGATCCGTCCTATGACGCGGTCATCGCCGCCGGTGTGGTCCGGGTGCTGGCCCTCAGTCGGTTCCAGTGGGTCGGCGGCTTGATGGAAACGGCCTGCGGCACCCTCCGGGGACTGGGCCACTCCATGAATCCCACCGTCACCACCCTCATCGGCGCGTGTCTGCTGCGGGTGGTCTGGCGGTACACCGTGTTCGAGGCGGTGGGCACCGTGGAGAGCATGTACTGGTCCTATCCGGTCAGCTGGCTCCTGACCTTCCTGATCCATTTGATCTATCTGGAGCGTGACCGCCGCAGGCTGATGGTGGAGAACACGGCCGCCCGATAAGCAGCAGTTCCCATTCCGGATTTTTATATTTCTCATATGTGAGAGCTGTATCAGGCAGCGGGTGTCCGCTTACTGAGCCCTTCTTCAAGAATATTCTTGACCGACAAATCCTCTATCCCGCAGGCGGAGCGCCTGATGAAGGTATTGACGGAAGATCACAGGTTGCTGCAGCTCGATGAGGCGAACGAAACAGAATCACAAAAAAATAAAAATCCCACGCAATAAATCGTCCTTTCCGTGCATTACACGGATGACAGGAGATGGAAGCCTATGCTCAGTATGCTGATGACAACCGAATATGCTCCGGCAGAGGATCGGCACGAGCTGCAGCAGTTGCTGATTCACATTGCCGGCGGTGAGCGCGAAGCGCTGGCGGAGCTGTATCAGCGCACGAGATCGGCGGTGTACGGCTTAGCGCTGTCCTACCTCAAAAACGCGCAGGACGCGCAGGATCTGACGCAGGACGTCTATGTGCAGGTGTGGGACCGCGCGGAACAGTACCGACTCATCGGATCACCCATGGGCTGGCTGCTGGCCGTGTGCCGAAACCTCTGCCTGATGCGCCTGCGGCGGGAGGAACGCCATGCCGCCCTCAGCGAGGAGGAATGGGACGCCATTCCCGCGCGGGAGTGCGGACTGGACGCCGACGAGCGTGCACTGCTGCAAGGCGCATTGGCAAGCCTCGCTGACGAGGAGCGGCGCATCGTGCTGCTCCACGCCGTTACGGGCCTGAAGCACCGGGAGATCGCGGCGCTGCTGGAGCTGCCGCTCCCCACCGTCCTGTCGAAATATCACAGAGCATTGAAAAAGATGCGCAGCTTTCTGGAAGGAGATGACGCCCGATGACCAATGAAAAAATGGAGCAGAGGCTGGCTGCGGCCCTTGAAAAGACCGCGCCGGATGATGTGAACGGCGTTCTCTCCCGCTGTGAAGAGCGGAAAGGAACGGTAATTCCCATGACAACAAAGAAAACGGCAAATAGAAAATGGACATCGCTCATTGCCGCCTGCCTTGCTGTAATGCTGCTTGGCGGCGGAGGCGTGTTCTACCAGCGAGCGAACGCGGTGGCGTCCGTGGTGTCGCTGGATGTGAACCCCAGCATTGAGCTGAAGGTGAACCGGAGCGAAAAGGTTCTCGTCTGTACGCCGCTCAACGAGGATGCAAAAGCCATCCTTGCGGATATGAGCAATGGGGCTGACCTCAAGGGCGCGAAGCTGGATGTGGCGGTAAATGCCATCGTGGGAAGTCTCGTGCGCAACGGTTATCTCGACAGCATTTCCTCCGCCATCATGATCTCGGTGGAGGACAAGGATACCGCCCGTGCGGAAAAGCTCCAGCGTGAGCTGACCAGCACTGTGGACGGTGTTTTGCAGACGAGCGAAGCGAAGGCCGCCGTCCTGACGCAGACGCTCACGCAGGACGCGGGGCGGGAACAGCAGGCCCGGGAAAACAACATTTCCACCGGAAAAGCGGCGCTGGTGAACCACGTGCTCGCACTCAACTCCGCACTCAAATTTGACGAACTGGCAAAGCTCTCGGTCGAAGAGCTCAAGGACCTCGCCGAGGCGGGCGCGCCTGCCATGCCGATCGGTATGGATGCAGCCCGTACCGCTGCGGAGGAGTATGCCGGAACGACGGCGGTGGATTCCGTCACAGCGGAGGTCGATTCCGAACTGGACGAATCTCCCGCCCACTACGAGGTGGATCTGCACACGGCATGGGGCGAGTTCGAGTATCTGGTGGACGCTTACACAGGGAAAGTGCTCAGCGGACAGAAGGACTTGCCGTCCACCGTTTCCGCTCGGAATGACACGGTAAAGCCCTCCCAGCCCGTCAGCCCGCCTGCCCAGTCCTCCCAGCCTGCCCAGCCGTCCGGCAGCGCGGACATCGGTCACGCCAAGGCAAAGTCCATCGCTCTGAGCCACGCAGGTGTGAGCGAAAATAAAGCGTATGACATGGATATCGAACTGGATGACGAGGATGGAATACTCGTCTACGAGGTCGAGTTCAAATCCGGCAATATGGAATATGACTACGAGATCAACGCCGCCACCGGCGCGATCCTCAAGCATGAGTCGGAGTTGGATGACTGACGCGCAAAGCACTCCAGTAAAGCATATTTGGATTACTTTCGGATCGTGTATTAGGCAAGTCGATTTTTAAAACATCAACCGCTTACCCGCGGCATACACAGCAGGTGCCGAAGCCGCAAACCCACATCAGAGAATCCGTTTTATAGGTTAAAAGGGACTCCCCTGACTGCTTTTTGCAGTCGAGGGAGTCCGCTTTACATATATTGCGATTACTTCTCCGCGTACAGCCGCCACAGGAACGTCACGATCTGCGCTCTCGTGCAGCCGCTGCCGGGGCTGAAGGTGGAGCTCGTTGTGCCGGTGGTGATGCCGTTGTCCGTGGCCCACTTCACCGCTTCGGCGTAGTAGGCGTCGGCGGCCACATCGCTGAAGGCAGGCGCGCCGTCGGCGGATGCCTTGGACGCCCGGAACAGGAAGGTCACACTCTGTGCGCGGGTGCAGGGAGCATTGGGGCTGAATTTGCCGTCAGCCGTGCCGGTGGTGATGCCCTGACTCAGCGCCCAGCGGACGGCCTCCGCATAGTAAGCGTCACCGGGAACGTCCGTCAGATCCATGGCGTAATTCACCACAGGAGACCCCGCCGCCCGCCACAGGAAGGTAACGATCTGGGCCCGGGTGCAGGGCTGATTAGGGCCAAACAGGCCGTCGCCGATGCCGCCGGTGATGCCCTTCTTCTGCGCCCATTTCACAGCTTCGTAGTAATACGCATCGGTGGGAACATCCCGGAAGGGGCTGATCTTCACTTCCTCCGTGAATGCTGCCTTGACCTCCACCTTTCCGGCGGGCATGATGAAGGTAAATCTGCCATCGCCCTTGTCGGTCAGTTCAAGCTCCTTGCCGTTTTTGTCAAGCACCTTGAGGCTGTCCAGCTCGTAGCCCGCGTCCGGCTTCACCGTGACGGTCACACGGTCGCCCTGACTGGCGTTCTTCGGGCTGACGCTCACGCTGCCGTTTTCCGTCTTATCCGGAATTCCGACGGCATAGCGGGGATCGGAGTCATCCCGGCCAGACGAGGACGATCCGCCGTCCCTCGACCAGTTCGCCGTGACGGTCACGCTGCCCTCCGGCATGGTAAAGGTCGTTTCTTCGGCGTTGGGATCATCAAAGACAACATTGCTGCCGGAGGTCCAGCCGTTGAAGGTGTAGCCGCTGCGGCTGCCTGCGCGGACGGTGACAACGCTGCCCGCCGCATAGCTGCCCGCGCCGGAGTTCTGCGCGTCATAGCTGCCGTTCACGGTGACGGCGTACCGGGTCTGCCGGGTGATCAGCGCCAGCTGCTGCGCGGATTCGTTGCCCGCGCTGTCCCTCGCGCTGAGGAAAAGGACGCCGGTATTATCCGCTCCACGCAGCACACCGGAAACGGTAAAGCGGCCGTCGCTGCCGGCGGTGACAGACTGGGTGGCAGACTGACTGGTTTTTCCATAAATGATCTCGCTGCCGGCGTCCGCCGTGCCGGTAATGGTGTATGCGCCGGTGTCCCGGTCAGCGAAGAACACCGGATCGGCGAGGGTCAGCATGGGAGGCGTCTCGTCGCGGCTCACCAGCAGGAACACACTGGTCACGTCCTGCCCCTTCGTGCCGTCGATCTTGAGCATCAGACTGCCTTCAAAAGTGGGAATTTTATAGGTGCCACCAGTCTCCTGCGCGATTTCACCAGTGGTATCCATCCGTGTGACCTTATAGGTGACATTCTCCGTCTGGCAGCTTACCGTCAGCACATCATCGTCCGTGCCGCCCACATAGGCGTGGTATACGCCGTTCTCATCCGCGCTGACGGGGGTGCCGTTCACGTTGAGCGTCATAGTCAATTCCTGGTACTTCGGTAGGAATACGTCGGAGGACAGTTTCTCCGTGCTGTAATACTTCGCGGTGAGCGCCTTTTGGGTGTTCGTTCCCCCGCTCCCGGCGGTACTGCTCTCTGAACCCTCTGCGGCGCTTGTCTCCTCACCTGCCGAGGTGCCTGTCTCCGGATTTTCCGTAGAACCCGTCTCCGCGCTCTCCGTGAAGTACGGCTCCTCTTTGTAGGCGCTCACGCCAATTTTGTAGGTCTCGTTGGGGGACAGATTTTCGGCGGGAACGGACGCAGCAGAGTTCTCTCCGCTGGCCTTAACGGCGTTTCCGCCCACGGTCAGCGCCATGTTGATGGAGGTGGTGTTCTCGTCAAGGTCATAGCCAAAGCCGGTGTCCTTCCACTCGTTGCCGTCTTTCTGATAGACCGTCACGCGGTAGCCGTCGGCGTCGTCCACCTTATTCCATGCAGCCCTCATCACCTCGTTGCCGACAAAGGTCAGCGTAACATCTGTCGGAGCGTTAGGTTGCTGGGTATTGGTGTACAAAACGGTTCCGAGCGTCTGGCTGTCGATGGCCATAAGAGCGGTCACATTTTCGCTCTCTCCGTTCTCATCGGCGACCGTGGTGGTCTTTTCCGTCATCAGGAACGAAGTGACGTAGTACTCGCCGCTGGGCGCGTGCGTACCCCTGTTGGGAATATCGACGGAAATGCTGTTGGGGTTCACTTCGATCTTCTCATCGATCAGGTAGTCCGCGCCGCCTTCTTTCTCGGCAAAATAGGTGCGCAGCACATACTTTGTACCCTTTTCGGCGTAGTTGACCTCGCCGGACACCTGATTGCCGCTTAAACTCAACTCCAGCTTTTCAAACGGTGTAACGGTGGCTGTTTGGTTCTTCCGAGGTTCAAGATCACCCGTATTGACCACATAAGTCCCGCCATCCTTCAGCCGCAGGAGTGCTACGCGGTATTCCTCCCCATCCTTATTATTCTTGATAAGGTCGATGCCTGCATAGATCTCCGCGGTGGGATCGGTTTGACCGTCCTCACCCACCCAGTTGATGTCGATGTGGTCGGTCTCATCTTTTTTCGTAATAGACAGGTCTTGTTTGATATCCTCCTCGCTCACGCTGCTGTCAAATGCCAGCAGGATATACGGCGTTTCGTCCGCATCGGCGTATACCGTGATCTCCTGAGAGTTTCCACCGCCGCGGGGCTCCGCATCAGGCGGATCTGCAGCCAGCATGACAGCAAACTCCTCCCCGTCCTCCAGAGAGACGGCCTGCACCACCGGCTCAACGCCCTTGCTGCTCCAGTCCCATTCCGGGAGTTTTTTGATAAACGTCCCCTCGATGCCCCAGCCCTCCTTGTAGCGGAAGTTGGTTTGGAGGACCTTCGGAACGAGCACCCACACGCGCACGCCGAACAAGGGATTCTCCGTCTGGGCCATCGCGCCGAGGTAGGCGTCGATGTTATTAAGCGCCTGCTTCATACCCTCGCTGACGCTGACGTTTCTGATCGGGATTTCCGTCTGGCCGCCGACGATCAGTTGGATGTCCGCACTGCCGAATTTTGTTCCGGCAAAGGGGAAGCCCTTCGGGATCTGTACTCTGCCGTTTACCGTGCCGTTGGCGCCGATGCCGAGATACAGATGCTTCCTGCCGGATTTCATACCCGTACCGCCGAAAGCACCCAATCCAAGGGAGGACTCCAAAGCGAACACGTCGAGGTTTTTGCTCGGCAGATTGATCGTCAGTTCCTCCGAGCCGACGAGATAGACGCCCTGGTAGGGTGTGCCTTTATACTTCCGCTCCTGTCCGGTAAGTTTGAGGGCATAGCCGAAGCTGTCAACAAACTGTCCGTACTTGCCAAATCCCACTATGCCCACGTCGCTTGCCTTGAGGGAGATCTCGCTGGGGCCGAGCACCACGTCGGCCCGGCCCTCGACAAGCTGCAGATAGGCACCCGACACCGCGCCCCGCAGCTTGATGGGCGGGATGGCGAAATAGTTGCCCTTTACCGTAGCGGCCAGATCCTTAAAGCCCGCGCCGCCGCCGGTGAGCCGGCCCACAGGCACCGGCGGGATCAGGAGGATGCCCGGCTCGGCTTTGACGAAGAACCACAGCTCGTCAGGGATCAGCGAGCCGTCATTGGCCCGCTCCAGCGCCAGCTTCGCCTCGGTCTCAAAGAGGTCAAAGACGTTCAGCTCCAGTTCAAAGGCGTAGCGCTCCTCACCCTTGAAGGTGTTGACCTCGCCCTCGACATTGGCAAGCTCCAGCGACAGCATTTTTTCGGTGCTGAATTCGCCCGTGGCCTTTACGCCGTTGACCTTGAATTCGTTCCCCTTCAAGCCGTAGCCCAGCTTTTCCATCGTAAACTTTGCACCATCGAAAATGGTCTGAAAGCCGATATTACCGCTGAACACAAGGTTCCCCGCCGCGTCGGCAGTCGCCTCTTCCAGCTTTACCGTAGCGTAGGGGATGTCTACATAGACGATGGCGGCGTTTTTGGCCGGGTCAATGTCAAATGCAAAGCCCTTTTTTGTGAGGGAGATCCCCAGCGCACCATCCGCGCCGTTTGTCGGCTGGTAGAATTTGAAGGTGGGCGCGCTCAGGCTCACGCCGCTTTGCTCCACGGTTCCGTTCTTGTGGATAATGAGCTTGCCGCCGCTGCCCCACGTTGCCGTGACGGAGGGCGACAGCAGCGCCGCCCCGCCGGTGAAGGTGAAGGCTTCTCCGTTTTTGCTCTCATAATCGCCGTTGATGAGGGCGACGGGGTCTCCGTACCGCTTTTTCAGCGCCGAGAGTGCCGCGTCATCCGCCACGTGTTCCACCGTCACGCCGCTGCCGCTGGAGAAAACGGCCAGCCGCTTGGCGTAGATGGCGGGATCGACCTTGTCCGGTTCGCTGGGGATGTCCTGTTTCAGTATCTTCAGGTCGCGGAAGCCCCAGAGGAAGTGGGTGGAATCAGCCGCATAATTCTCCGGCTCGAAATCAAAGCTCACATAGCTCTCGCAGCTCACAAGGGAATTCAACGGTTTGTCCCCCCGGCTGCACACTGACGAGCTGCGCCAGATCGACACGGAGCGGCTCGCCGCTGGGGGCGGTGATCGTCTTTCCATAGTAATCCGACAGGCCCACAAAGGGATTGGCCCAGGGGTAGCTGTCCACATACGCCTCGGTGATGTAAACGCCGTCCACATCGCCCCACGAGGAATAGCCCTTGGGAACAGTCTTTGTATCCAGATTCTCCACGGGCAAGGTGATGGTGGAACTTTCCGTGGTGATCTTGGGGGTCCCCCCCTCCGGCACCTCCGGCACCGTGGTGCGGCTGAGTTTGATGGCGGGGCCGCCCGTTTCCTCCAGCATGGCCGAATGTCCCATGGAGGTAAAGCCATTGAGGTAATAGCCCCATCTAAAATCAAAATCCGTGGTAAACTGTTCGCGTCCTCCTTTGATCTCAATGCTGCCGACGGTCGTCAGCACGCCCCAGGTGTCCTCCTTCGCCGTAGGCCCGCTCTCCTTGAGCTGCACGATCTCGTAGTAGACTGTCACCTGTGCGGCGACATGACTGTGGGACGAGAGCAGGTCATACTCCGCCTTGATTGCCTTCGTGCCTCCGCCGTTGGGCGTACCCGTCACAAATTCCATCTTTTTCAGACTTATCACCACGCCCTCGGTGGTCGGTACGCCTTGCTTATAGGTAGTGTAATTGCAGTACGGCGTCTGGCTGTTCCACATACTGTCCTCGTCAGGCTTCGCGGCGGGAACCACCGTGAGATAGGAATAGGTCTCAAGCAATTTATGCAGCGTCACGTGGACGTACCCGTTTTGCAGGGACAGCGAGCCGTCCGCCATCTTGACCGTCTTTACCTCGCCTGCCCGGTAAATGTCCCCCGCGAAGGCCACAGCCTCCGTAGGCAGCAGGCCCAGCAGCAGACACAGCGTCAATAACAGGGTGATCGTTTTTTTCATGATGCGTTTCCCTCCTTGTCTGTCTCATTGTTCTTTTCTCTTCTCTCTCGCTCATGCAGGCGCATACAGACCACCGTCAGGACAGCGGCGGCCGTAAAGGATGCCACGCCCACCAGCACATAGCCGCCTGCGCTGTCGGAGAGCAGCGTCGCGCCGTAGGCCCCCTGGACGGCGGCGCCGGGTGCCCCGTCTGTGAAATGGGCCAGCGCGCCGGTCAGTCCCAGAGCCAGCACGGTACACAGCGTTCCCAGCCGCCGCAACACCGTCCGCTCCCGCTTTTGGATCAGCCGCAGGGCCGTCTGCTTCACACGCCGGACGCGCTCCGTGGTGTCATACATGCCCCTTCCTCCTTCCCGAAAAAAAGTCCTTACATTACCATAGGGACAAAAACGGAGAAAACTACGCACCGAAAATTAGAAAAATTTTCAAAAAAATCAGACCGTCCGACAGGACGGTCTGATGGAGGCTGTCGATAAAGCGGGAGATTTTCCGCAACGGAAAGGAAGGGTGTGCGCGGGAAACCCAAGAAGGGTGTCCTGCGCCATTGAAATCCTAAGTTTTCAGAACTTTATAAAAGTTCTGAAAACTTGCTCAGCGGGGCGAAAAGGCTTTTTCGACACGCTGAATCAGACCGTCCAACAGGACGGTCCGATGAGACTGTATTTACGCCTCGGCCTTCCGCGCCAGCAGCCGGAAGCACAGCGCCGTGGGCAGCGGGACAAAGTAGGCAATGAGCTGAGGCGTCCCCCCGGCGCTGACCAGAAGGTTGTAGATGGCGTGGTAAATGATGGCCACGCACAAAAGCGCGAACAGGCAGGCCGCCCGCAGGGGGCGGCTGTCCCACACGGGGCGCAGCGCGCCGCCGTACACATTCCCGCAGACCACATGCATCGCGCCGGTGCCAAAGCCCCGGATCAGCAGAAAGAGGATCTGATCCGCGCCGTTCTGCGTGAGGAAACAGATATTCTCAAAGGTGGCAAAGCTGGCGGCCACGATGACGGCGGCCAGCCGGAAGCGGGCAAACGTCGGCTCAAACACAGTCAGAAAGAACAGCAGCGGCAGCAGCTTCATGATCTCCTCCACCACAGGCGCGATCTGGGTGGCGGCATTGACGGCGTCCGCCTGATAAAGCCGGGCGAAGAAGGTGTTGAGATAGGCGGAGAGCAGACAGGCCCCCATCCCCGCAAGGCAGAACACCAGCGCGGCGCGATGTCCCCGCTTTAGGGACAGCAGCGCCACCACCAGCGGGGCCGCCATGCAGACGAATACATTTTCGATATAGGTCACGCCTCCACCGCCTTTCGCACTGCGGGCAGAAACAAAAGCAAAACGAGGGTCAGCAGGAAATCGAACCAGAAGTAGGGGTTGGTCAGGGTGTCGCTCACCCAGAAACAGGAGGCCGTCCACAGGGCGTACTCCAGCGCTGTGAAGGCCAGTACCGTTCCGTGAAACCGGCGCAGCCGCCCGTTTTCCGTCTTTTTCGCCCAGACGAGGCCCCGCACAGCGCACCACGCCAGCATCATCGTCAGGCCGCACATGAGGACGTTGAGAAGCAGGTCGCCGTAGGTGACATACAGCCCAAACTGCGGCAGGCAGAACACCGGCGCCAGCCAGCACAGCCCCGTCCGGAACTGCCGCTCCCCCGCGTCGGGCAGCGTCAGCGTCAGGGAAAGCAAAAAGACATAGCTTGCCAGCCACGCAAGGTCGGAGACGTAGAAAACCTGCGGGGTCTCCTGCCGCAGCAGCAGGTGCAGCGTCCAGTAGAGGGTGCCCAAGGCGAAGGTGCCGTAAAAGCAGGTCAGCAGAAACCACGGCTGTCTGCGGCTCTTGAGATATGCCCGCAAAGCGGCGCAGAAGCCCGCCGTCACGGCGAGAAACTGCGAGAGATAGTCCCAAAACTCAATCATCGTACCGCTCCTCGTCCGCCGAGTCCCCCTCATGCCCGCGCAGGCGGACGCACAGCACCGTCACGCACACGCCTAACGCGAAGGCCAGCAGACCCACCACGAGATAGCCAAGGCTCCGGCCGCTGAAAATACTGGCGGCCATGCCGCCGCCCAGCGCCGTGTCGGAAAATTCCTCCGTGATGCCAGGCATGACCAGCGCGAGGGAAACGATCACGACGAAACAGGCCGCCGTCCCGGCGCAGAGGAGCCCACGGACACGGCGGCGCTGCCGCTGCCGTTCCAGTTCCCTTGCCCGCTCCTTGGCCGCGGCCAGCCGTTCAGCCGTTGTACGCATCCGTGATCCCCTCCTGTTCCAGCCGCTTTCGCAGCGCGATTTTTCCACGGTAAATGAGGTCCGCCACCTGTTTTTCCCGCCTGCCCATGACGGCGGCGGTCTCCGCGTGGCTCAGTCCCTCAAAATAGACGAGGAACAGCGCCTCCCGGTAGTCCTCGTGCAGCTCTGCCATGCAGGTCCGCAGGAGACGCGCCCGTTCTGCCGATTGCACGGTTTCCTCCACCAGCTCCCGCGCCTCCGGTTCCTCCGTCAGCGCGTCCAGCGAAAAGCAGTTTCCCGCCCGCTTTTTGTGCAGCAGCCGCAGGGCCATGTGCCGCGCCGACTGGTAGAGGTAGGCGCGAAAGCCGCCGTCCCGGATGGCCGGCCTTTTGGCGATGAGATAGGCAAAGGCTTCGATCATCAGGTCCTCCGCCTCGTGAAGGTCGCAGAGGTAGCCGTCCAGATAGAGGGTCAGCTTGGTGCCGTAACGCTCCATAAGCGTGCCCAGGGCGTCCTCGTTTCCGCTGAGGTAGCGGCGGTATAATGCTTCGTCTGTCATCTCTCCGCCGCCTCCCTTCGCCGCGTTTTTCATAATTATAACACGCCCCATGCGCCCTTGTCGATAGAATTGATATACCCGAAAGGCTCCTGCCATCAGTTCCACGCCCCAGGTCATCGCCGCCCGTGCCAGCAAAAAGCGGATAAAACACTTGAAGGCCAATTCCGGTTTCTTCATTTCCGCATTGAACGTCTTTTACCTACCATCTCTTGACAGTAGGTAATCATTCTTTGCCGACGCGTAGCGTAACGAAACGTTCCGCTGTGTTGCGGCACAGTAGTCACAGGCAAAAAGGAAATCCCGCCCCTTTTCGGAAATTTGCCATTTATAATTTGACATATTTCTGAAACGTGTTAACATTCTTCCGAATGTTGGACATAATAGAATCAACAGATCATTTCAAGGAGACAAGCAAATGGCTGACTTTATGTTTGTAAAAGATGCGGCTGCGCTTTGGAATATTAGTGAACGGCAGGTTAGCGGGCTTTGCAGTCGCGGAAAGATCCCCGGAGCAGTAAAGCAGAGACGTTCTTGGATGATCCCGACAACTGCCGAAAAGCCCGCTGATCAGCGAGTCAAATCCGGAGCCTAAATGGAATGTCCATCTCCTTGAATTTCGATATGCTTATCTGCTGGAATTTCCAACGTAGAAGCAAGTCCAATATCTTCTGCCAAGGTAATGGTATTCTTTTCACCGGTAGCATTCTCGATCGCCGTCCGTAATTCCGCTTCTGTTGTAATCCCATTGTTTTCCACCCATGCGGTCGGAACCAGCGTGAATATCATCGTCAGTGACAACAATATTGCAAAAATTCGCTGTTTCATCACTTTTATCTCCTATATTTCCTTCTATTTGATCCGCTTCCGCAGGTTTAAACAAAAAAACAGACGCCTTCAAGACATGGTTTTACCCATGCCTGAGAGCGCCTTTGCTTTATATTCTGCGGACAGCGTAAAGCAGCGAACGCCGCTTGCTCTGTCCTGGCCTATTCTGTTTTTCGGAAATTGCCGGAGCATCATGCGCATCAGAACCTTTGGAGGGGTCAGCGCGGAGCTATGGAACCAGGGGGAATGGCGGCTGTCCGCCGTTGGCAGCTGGCTGGCCCGGAGGGCCCCGTAGCTTTGCGTCGCCGGCTTGCGCCGGGTTTGCCCATAAATTTTACATAAAGAAAGCAGCAGATTGCGCTTTTCCAGTCAATAGGCGTTTTTATAAAATTCAACCGTTTTCTTTGTGTTTTTCGAGCCTTTTTCCGCTCAGAAACCACGCTTGCGCTCCCCGCATGGTGCGGGAATCCGCCGTCGGTCCTCCCGGCTTCTGTGCTCTTTACATCCGAATGCCGGAGGCCCTCCTTGGAGCAGCAGTGTACCCGCGGCAAAGTCCCGTCGATTTTCATTGCCATACCGATGGAACCGTGGTATACTATTCCCGTTGAAAAAACAAAACGAAGGAGAGATGACCATGGATCCCATCAACGAGATCGAACTGGAGGACTGCCCCGTATGCCGCGGCGCCGGTTATATTGAGGACGAGCAGGGCTGGTGCATGTATGCGTGCTGCCTGAACTGCGGCACGGAGACCGCCCACGTCAGCTACAAGACGCCGGAGGAGCGGCTGGAGGCCGCCCGTCAGGCTGCCTACCTGTGGAACATCGGCAAGGTGATCCACAACGGCATGTGTGACTGATTCCCACGCAAAGAACGCGCAAGTGAGAACACTTGCGCGTTTTTCCTTTGGCTGATACAATACAGAAAAAAGCTTCCGGGAGGAACACAGTATGATTCGTGAGATCTGCAGGGATGAGACGTTTCTCGCCCAGAAGGCCGCCCCCGCCACGGCGGATGATCTGGCCACAGCCCAGGACCTGCTGGACACCCTGACCGCCCATAAGGACGGCTGCGTGGGCATGGCGGCCAACATGATCGGCGTTTGCAAGCGCATCATCGCCTTCGACAACGGGGGGACGTACATGGTGATGTTCAATCCCGTCATCGTCCGGCAGTCCGGGCCGTATGAGACCCAGGAGGGCTGCCTCTCCCTCTCCGGCGTCCGGAAAACGAAACGGTTCCAGACCATCAAGGTCCAGTGGCAGAATGAACAATTCCAGACCCGGCTGAAAACCTTCACCGGCTGGACGGCGGAGATCATCCAGCACGAGATCGACCATTGCGAGGGGATTTTGATATGATTCTTTACTTTTCCGGCACCGGGAACAGCGGCTACGCGGCCCGGCGCATTGCCGATGGGCTGGGCGAGCCGCTGCTGTGCCTGAATGACCGCATCAAGGCCGGGGACACCGCCCCGGTGGAGACTGGGGAGCGGCTGGTGATCGTCACGCCCACCTACGCCTGGCGGATCCCCCGCATCGTGGAGGACTGGCTGCTGCACACGGAGCTGACCGGGGCGAAGCGGGCATGGTTCGTCATGACCTGCGGCAGCGAGATCGGCGATGCCGACCGCTACAACCGCCGCCTCTGTCAGGCAAAAAGCCTTGCCTGTATGGGCACGGCGCAGATCGTCATGCCGGAGAACTACATCGCCATGTTCAACGCCCCTCAGACGGAGGAAGCCCGGCAGATCGTGGCCAGAGCGGAGCCGAACATTGACAATGTGATCGCCGCCGTCCGGGAAAACCGGGCCTTTCCCCCGTCCCGCCGCAGGCTCTATGACCGCTTTATGAGCGGGCCGGTGAATCCCATCTTCTATTCCTGCTTCGTGAAGGCAGCCGCCTTCACTGCCGGAAATGCCTGTACCGGCTGCGGACAGTGCGTCCGGCGCTGCCCCACCAACAACATCACCCTGCAAAACGGAAAGCCCGTCTGGGGGCAGAACTGCACCCACTGCATGGCCTGCATCTGCTACTGCCCCGCGGAGGCCATCGAGTACGGCAAAAAGAGCCTTGGCAAGCCCCGGTATCATTTTGAAGCGCTGTGAGGGGCTTCTGGACACGCAATTGCAGACTATGTGCAGGGCAGCCGCCCTGCGCATAGTTTTTGTTGGAACGAAGAGGCTATATTTAAGAGGTTTTGATCTCGCCTTTTCGCGTACTGCCGCCTCCGGTGCGAGCGGAGAAAATCACGGTGACTTCCCCCGGGCAGTGGGGGAGAATATGTGGAGACCGCAGCGCCTATGCGGGCCATCTGCATCTATCACCACGGTGCGTATGAGGAGCTCCCCGCCGTGGGCCGCCAGCTTCTGGACTACGCCAAGGAGCACGGCCTGACGCCGCAGGGCATCCTGCGCCATACCTATCTGGAGGGGCCTCCCCAGCATAAGGACCCCGCAAAGTTCATCACTCAGGTCATTCTGCCAATCGTGTAATGGTATTTCGCACAGCGCCTATCTCCATACCCGCCAGAGTTGTCTCCGGCGGGCACCGTAAAAT
>ULYD01070980.1_pt1 | contig 22948 bp, 14 predicted proteins | sample 1961831 | NCBI WGS metagenome assembly ULYD01 (sample SAMEA4835854, study PRJEB28245) | human gut metagenome | biome: gut microbiome; material: fecal sample | place: Denmark | collected 2008 | reverse complement strand
TCATCCGTGTAATCCGTGCCTAAATATATTCTTTTCTGTACAGTATAGAGCTCAAACCTGTTTTTTTGACTGACCCCGGAATAGGAATGGCTTTCTATATAAGAGAAGCGGGGAAAATAAAAGAGCCAACTAAACCGGGATGACTTAGTTGGCTTTATATAAGTGAATTATGAATAACTTCTTATTTTAAGAGAAGATTATTCTTCTGCTTTCAATGACTCGTCGATTACTTTAATTTTCTGTAATACCAATTCGAGATCAGCTTTCAGCTTATCTACCTTGCGGTTCAGTTCTGTCAGCAAGCTGCTACCTTTTTTGGAAGAAGAAGTAAGGAATCCCAGATTATTCTCATAAGTCTGAAGTTCATTCTTCATATTCTCATAAATACGTACCAGTTTTTCTCTTTCTCTATACAGAGATTGTGAGCCGCCTCCTTGAATATTGCTGATATTCGAGCGGAAATTACTCAACTTCTTGTTTGACGCACTGATGTTGAATCGGTCGAACAGTTGGTCGATCAAGCCATGATATTGCTTGTACAATTTATCTTTTTCCTTGAACGGGACATGACCGATGGAATTCCATTCTTTCATCAAGTCGCGTACCAAAGTACCGGCTTCATCCGTATCCATATTTTCGTCGATGGAAGCTAATTTCTCAATCAATGCTTTTTTCTTCTCCATGTTCTCTACTTCTACAGAGCGTTGTGAAGAAGTGGCCTTATTCTTCTGATCGAAGAAATAATCGCAGGCGGTGATGAAGCGTTTCCATACGGCATCCGAATATTTCTTGGCTACCGGACCGATGGTTTTCCATTCTTTCTGCAACTTAGTCAGCGCATCGGCGGTTGCTTTCCAGTCGGTGCTGTCTTTCAGAGCTTCTGCCTTTTCGCAAAGTGCTTTCTTCTTTTCCAGATTTTCGTTCATTCCTTCTTTGAGCGCTTTGAAGAATTCTCCTTTCTTTTTGAAGAAATCATCGCAGGCGTGGCGGAAACGTTCGAATATCTTCACGTTCATCTTTTGAGGAGCGAATCCGATGGTCTTCCATTTGTTTTGCAGAGCAATCACTTCCTGTGTCTTGTTTTCCCAGGCTGAGAATGTTTTCAGTTCATCGTACTCGATTGCTTCTACAATTTCGCAAATGACAGTCTTTTGATCCAGATTGTGCTGTTCCGATTCTTTCAGAGCTTCGAAATGTTGCTGGTGACGGCGGTTGACAGCCGTAGAAGCAGCTTTGAAGCGGTTCCAGATTTCGTCACGCAATTCTTTAGCTACCGGACCCGTATCACGGAATTCCTGATGTAACTTCTGAAGCTGGTGGAAAGCGGAAACTACATCTTCTTCGTCGGCAAGCTTTTCGGCAGCTTCACAAAGATGAGTCTTTATTTCCAGATTCTTCTTGAAATCGTATTCACGGAATTCGTTGTTCAGTTTCAGCAGATCGTAGAATTTCTCTACGTACAGTTGGTAATTCTTCCAAAGTTCATTCACCTTGCCCTGAGGAACCAGTTTGGTCTCGTTCCATTGCTGTTGCAGCTTTTTGAACTCTGTATAAGATTTATTGGCATCATCACCCGATTCTACCAATTCTTTAAGTTCTTCGATAATGGAAAGCTTGACTTGCAGATTTTCTTCTTTCTGACGTTCCTGTTCGGCAACCAGCCGGCTTCTTTTCTCTTTGATAGATCCCATCAGGCGTTTGAATTCCTCTTCTGTGGGGTCATCCTTCGGAGTGAAGTCTTCAGCAACGCCTCCATTGTCGATAAACTGCTTCTTGGCAGCCTCCACTTCGGCGTTGTGCAACTTGTAGAATGATTGTTTTAGGTTGTCAATTTCCTGCTTGTTCGCATTTTCCGAGTCTTGCGCAAGCTCTTTCAATCGGTTCAGTACGTCTTCCTTTGTGGCAGGTTTAGGTGCTGCTTCAGTCTGAACTTCGGCAGTAACTTCTTCAGTAACTTTTTCGGTACCTTCTTCAGCCGGAGTCTCTGTAATGGCTTCAGAAACCTCAACTGTTTTCTTTTCTTCTTCTAACTCCCCTTGGTTCAAGGGAAGATTAGTGTCATGAGCGTCCATCATTGTATATTAGTTTTGGGTCACAAAATAATGAAATAAAACGATTACTTCATACTCTTTTGCTTATTTTTTTTTGATTATCGTGTTTTTAGGATAATAAAACCGTAATTCCCATGTACAACATCATGCCGATTATGTCATTTGTGATGGCTATAAACGGACCTGTCGCGATGGCAGGGTCTATCTTTAGTTTCTCCAGCGTCATCGGAACGAGGGTACCGAAGATAGAGGCGAACATTACTACGGCAAACAGGCTGATGGATACGGAATAAGTGACCGTAGCCGTCGCGCCGAACCGGATAAAGTTGTAGGTATATACCAGCAGGGAAATAATGGTAGCATTGATTAAAGCTACTACCGCTTCCTTGGTTACTTGCTTGAATGTGTTTTTTGCGTCCAGCGAACTGTTGGCAAGTCCTTGTACGATGATGGCGGAAGATTGTGTTCCGACGTTTCCTCCCGTACCACCGATCAGCGGAATGTATAATGCCATTTCGGGATGGGCGGCGAAAGTGGCGTCGAAGTTTCCCAATATCATGGAGTTTCCGATTCCTCCGATCATACCGATCAGTAGCCACGGTAGCCGGGCTGTGGTTTGTCTCAGTACGTTGTCATCGGTTTCTACGTCCTGCGAAAGACCGGATGCCAACTGGTAATCGCGTTCCGACTGTTCACGAACTTCGTCCATGACGTCGTCGACAGTGATCTGTCCTATCAGTCTGCCGATACTGTCTACTACAGGGATGGCAACAAGGTCATACTTTTCAATGGTTTGTGCCACTTCGTCGATGGAAGTGTCTACGTGTACCGAAATCGGGTCTTTCTGCATCACATGTTTCACTTTGGATACAGAAGGGGAGGTGATCATCTTCTTGAGCGGGAAAATTCCCCTTAGACGTTCATCGTCATCGATGACATATACATAATATATCTCATCCAGTTCTTCGGCTTGCTGGCGCATTTCCTTCAGACATTCGGGCATACTCCAGTTTTCGTTTACGACTACCATTTCGGTGCCCATCAGACCACCGGCGGTGTTTTCGTCATATTTCAACAGGTCTACAATGTCGCCTGCCTGTTCGATGTCTTCGATGTGCGAAAGAATTTCTTCCTGTTTGTCTTCGTCGAGGTCACGCATCAGGTCTACGGCGTCATCCGTATCCATGTAGTCCACAAAGCGCTTGGCAATCGTTTCCGAAGGGATCATTTCGAGGAATTCCTTACGAACGTCCTCATCCATTTCGACAAGTACGTCGGCTGCGGTTTCATTGTTGAGCAGGCGATAGATAAACCGGGCTTCTTCCGGGTTCAGGTCATCACACAGTTCAGCGATGTCGGCGGGGTGAAGGTCGACAAGAAGTTCTTTTACCTTATCGGCATCCTTCTGCTCGATAAGGTGTTTTACGTTGTCAATGTATTCCTCGTTCATCTTTTTGTTTGCGATTAAACGTTTTACAAATTACATACAGGTTCCTCTCACAGACTGTCAGTTGCCGGAAGTGTTGGCTGCTTTCAGTGCTTCCTCTACCTGATTCGTCAGGCTGATGAATTCTTCTACCGATAGCTGTTCCGGGCGTTTGTTGAATAAGGCGTCCTCTGTCAGCGGGCAGTCTTTGCCTAAAATCGGTTTGATAGAGTTGCGCAATGTTTTACGCCGTTGGTTGAAGGTGGTCTTCACTACTTGTTTGAACAGCTTTTCGTCGCATCCCAGATTTTGCGTGTCATTGCGTGTCATCCGGATGACGGCGCTTTTAACTTTGGGAGGCGGGTTGAAAACATGTTCGCTGACGGTAAAGAGATATTCTACTTTATACCATGCCTGTATCAGTACACTCAGGATGCCGTAGGTTTTACTGCCCGGTCCGGCAGCGATACGTTCGGCTACTTCCTTCTGGATCATTCCGGTACAGCAGGGGATGATGTCTTTGTTTTCCAGCATCTTGAAAAATATCTGGCTGGAGATGTTGTATGGGTAATTACCGGTCAGAACGAAAGGCTTTCCGTCGAACAACCGGTGAAGATTCATTTTCAGAAAATCGTCTTCGATAATGTGATCTTCCAGTGACGGATAGGCTTCGCGGAGATAGGCAACCGATTCGTAGTCCACTTCAACGACTTTTACCAACCGGTCCTTTTTTACCAGAAACTGTGTCAATACCCCCATGCCCGGTCCTACCTCCAATATCGGCAATTCGGGAAAGGTGTCGACTGTATCGGCAATATCCTGCGCTACTTTCAAATCTTTCAGAAAGTGCTGTCCGAGAAACTTTTTAGGCTTTACTAATTTCATTTACCAACTAAATAATTACTTTTGCAGCCGACAAAGGTAATTCTTTTAAATGAAGAATGAAGAATTAAGGATGAAGAAACTACTAAAAAAGACGCTGAAACTGATATTACCGATCGTTTTAGGCGGCTTTATTCTATATTGGGTTTATCGCGACTTTGATTTCGCCGAAGCCGGCGAGGTATTGCGGCATGGCACGAACTGGTGGTGGATGCTCTTCTCTCTCTTGTTTGGAGTGCTTGCCCAGGTGTTCCGCGGATGGCGGTGGCGGCAGACGCTGGAACCGTTGGATGCTTTTCCCAAGAGAAGTGACTGCGTGAATGCCATTTTTGTTTCGTATGCTGCCAGTCTGATTGTTCCCCGGATAGGGGAGGTGAGTCGTTGCGGTGTATTGGCGAAGTACGATAATGTCTCGTTTGCCAAGTCGCTGGGGACAGTGGTGACGGAACGACTGGTAGATACACTGACCATTCTTCTGATTACCGGTGTGACTGTGCTGCTGCAAATGCCGATCTTTGTCACTTTCCTGGAAAACACAGGTACCAAAATACCTTCTTTGATACACCTTCTGACTTCAGTATGGTTCTATATCGTCCTATTTTGCTTTATCGGGGTAGCGGTCCTCCTTTATTATTTACGGAAGACGCTGTTTTTCTATGAACAGGTGAAAGGCTTTGTTCTGAATATTTGGGAAGGGATCATGTCTTTGAGAGGTGTACGTAATATTCCTTTGTTCATCTTTTATACATTAGCCATCTGGGCTTGTTATTTTTTTCATTTCTATTTTACGTTCTATTGCTTCGCTTTTACGGCTCATCTGGGGGTAATGGCGGCCTTAGTAATGTTTGTAGGTGGCACGTTTGCTGTCATTGTGCCAACTCCTAACGGGGCGGGACCGTGGCATTTTGCCATCATCTCCATGATGATGCTTTACGGAGTAAATGTAACGGATGCCGGAATATTTGCTCTAATTGTGCACGGTATTCAAACTTTTTTGGTAGTTTTGTTGGGTGTATATGGTTTGGCGGCTTTGTCGTTTACCAATAGACAGCGAAAGTAATCACTTAATAAAAAATAGATTTGTTATGAGTACTATTCTTTCTTTAGCTCCACAGAATGTGTGGAAGCATTTTTATTCGTTGACTCAGATTCCCCGTCCGTCCGGACACATGGAGAAAGTGACTGACTTCCTGATGAACTTCGGAAAAGGTTTGGGATTGGAATCTTTTGTAGACGGAGCGGGTAATGTGATTATCCGTAAGCCGGCAACTCCGGGCATGGAAAACCGGAAAGGTGTAATTCTTCAGGCACACATGGATATGGTTCCTCAGAAGAACAATGATACGGTTCATGATTTTGAAAAAGATCCTATCGAAACTTATATAGATGGCGACTGGGTGAAAGCCAGAGGCACTACTTTGGGTGCAGATAACGGACTTGGGGTAGCTGCTATCATGGCTGTGCTGGAAGCGAATGATTTGAAACATGGTCCTCTGGAAGCACTGATCACCAAAGATGAAGAAACCGGAATGTACGGTGCATTCGGCTTAAAACCGGGTACGGTAAACGGAGAAATCCTGCTGAACCTTGACTCAGAGGATGAAGGTGAACTGTATATCGGTTGTGCCGGAGGTATGGATGTGACTGCTACGCTGGAATATAAAGAAGTAGCTCCCGAAGAAGGCGATATCGCTGTTAAAGTCACTCTGAAAGGCTTACGCGGCGGACACTCCGGATTGGAAATCAATGAGGGACGTGCCAATGCCAATAAACTGCTGGTTCGTTTCGTACGTGAAGCGGTTGCCAGCTATGAAGCTCGCTTGGTAAGCTGGGACGGGGGTAATATGCGCAACGCTATTCCTCGTGAAGCATGTGCCGTACTTGCCATTCCTGCTGAAAACGAAGAAGAACTGCTGGGACTGGTGAAATATTGCGAAGACCTGTTCAATGAAGAATATGCTGCGATTGAAACTCCGATCAGTTTTACGGCAGAGCGTGTAGAACTTCCTGCCGGTGAAGTGCCCGAAGAGATTCAGGATAATCTGATTGATGCTATCTTTGCTTGTCAGAATGGCGTGACTCGTATGATCCCGACCGTTCCCGACACGGTAGAAACATCCTCCAATCTGGCTATCATTACGATTGGCGGAGGTAAGGCAGCGATTAAGATTCTGGCTCGTAGCTCCAGTGATAGCATGAAAGAATATCTGACTACCAGTCTTGAATCCTGCTTCTCAATGGCAGGTATGAAGGTAGAAATGACCGGAGGTTATTCCGGATGGCAGCCGAATGTTGACTCACCGATTTTGCATGCGATGAAGGAATCCTATAAACAGCAGTTTGGTGTAGAACCTGCTGTGAAGGTAATCCATGCGGGATTGGAATGTGGTATTATCGGTGCTATTATTCCGGGGCTGGATATGATTTCGTTTGGTCCGACGTTACGTTCACCGCATTCACCGGACGAAAGAGCACTGATTCCTACTGTACAGAAGTTCTACGATTTTCTGGTAGCTACTTTAGCACAGACTCCGATGAAATAAGTATTCTTTTCCTATTATATAAATAGGCGTCATATAGTAAAAGGCATGAAAGATAATCTTTCGTGCCTTTTTGTCATAGTTGCTGCCATTGATATTACAATTCTGTCTCATAACAAATAAATTAATTGATGCAAATCAATTAATATGCTGTAAAACATAAAATTCTGGCTTTTTTAGGTATAACGTATAAACAAAGGTCGTATTTTTGTGTTGTAAAACATGTAAATAGGAGGATAACAAAATGAAAAAGTTAGAAAGATTGTTTAGAAAGATCGGCAGTGCCGATGTACATGTTTGGGGATATTCAACACTTGGCATACTCCCCAAGGAAAAAGCTTGATTTTTTAGTTTTCAGGTATTAGTAATTTTAAAAGTTTAAAGATTATGGCAAAGAAAATGAGTTCATTCATTAGAAAAATCCTCAGTGAAGTAGGTCGCAACGAAATGCTTTCATGGGGGTACAGAATTGAAAAATGAGATTCAGTACATTAACTAAGCTTAAGTGGGGATGCGTGATTGAAAACGTTATCCCCACTTTTTTTATCTTCTCTTACTACTGCTTACTTCTCTGTAAAAGTGTTTTTTAAGCTAAAAAGTACAAATCTTTAAACTTTATTTCTTTACTTTGTTATTTATACAGAGAGATATATCAAACTTAAACTGGATAAATTATGAAAATAAAGCAGATGTGTATGCTGGTGCTGTTATGGTTGGGAGTGATTCCGGCGATGCAGGCACAGACGTTCGACAAATTGTGGAAAGAGGTGGAGCAGGCGGAAAAGAAAAGCCTGCCTCAAACAGTGATAAAGCTGACAGGCGAGATCTATCAGAAAGGAGAGATGGAAAAGAACTCTCCGCAAATGTTGAAAGCGTATATGTGGCGGATGAAGTATCGGGATATGCTGACTCCTGACAGCCTTTATACAAGCCTGCAGGAGTTGGAACAATGGGCTAAGCAAGCTGACAAACCGATGGACCGGGCTATATTGCATTCATTGATCGCAGGAATGTATGCAGATTATGCCGCTAATAACCAATGGCAACTCCGGCAGCGGACGGAAATTGCAGGCGAAGCTCCCTCGGCAGATATGAGAGAATGGACAGCCAATATGTTTGTAGAGAAAGTCAGGACGAATGTCAAAGAAGCAATGGCAGATTCTGTGTTATTGCTCAATACTTCTTCACGTACTTATATTCCTTTTGTAGAGTTGGGCGAAACAAGTGAATACTATCATCATGATATGTATCATTTACTGGCTTCCCGCAGCATTGAAGCATTGCAGCGGATACAGGGGCTGGATCGTACGACTTCGATAGAGGCCTATTCGGAGGAAACTTCTTCTGAAAAAGAATCGTTGGTGAAACAGGATATTGAACGTATATATGATCAGATGCTCACTTCTTATAAAGCCAAGGGGGATAAGGAAGGGTGTTTGCTGACAAGTCTGAATTATTTGAATTGGAAGCATGGCACCTCGAAGAGTTTTCGTGAGCCTTTTAGAGTGAAGAAAGGCGGTACTTATATGACATTCGATCCTTATGAAACAGGGCTGGATGCATTGAAAACCGAGTATAAGTCGTTAGATCTTTGTGCTGAAGTGTATTTGGCTCAGGCTAATAATGCGATTGGGAAAGAACAGGAAACTGTTGCTTTGCAACTTTGTGACGAGGCGATCCGTTTGTATCCCGGTTACCGCAGAATCAATGCATTGAAGAACCTTCGCGAAGATATCCTGGCACCTTCTCTGAATGTGACTGCGGCTGCTACGGCTTTTCCCGGTGAGGAAATAGAGATAAGGGCTTCGCACAAGAATCTGGACGGATTTACGCTTCGGCTCTATCAGGCTAAGAAAATGACAAAGGAGCAGCATTTTGCAGTTCTCCGTCCGAAAGATTACCGGACACAGGATACAGTATTTACATTCAAGGCACCGGAAGTTGGAGAATATGTAATGCGTATTGTTCCGGATATTCGTGCAAAGAGAGACGGTGAAAGTAAATTTAATGTCACGCGTCTCAAGGCATTGACTTGTCGTTTGCCGGGAAATCAGTATGAGGTAGTGACACTGGACGGACAAACGGGCCATCCTGTTCCGAATGCAAAGATAACTCTTTATACAAATGATGAAAAAGTATTGCAGGAATTCACGGCAGGAGCAGATGGAAAAGTGGTATTCCCTTGGAAATCAGAATACAGATATTTGAAAGCTACCAAAGGTGCGGATATTGCTATGCCGTTTCAAGGTATCTATGGCGGAAGCTATGGATATTATGGAGATGAAAATAAGGTTTCGGAACAAATGACCCTGTTGACAGACCGTTCTTTGTATCGTCCCGGACAGACTGTGTATGTGAAAGGAATTGCTTATGCACAAAAATCGGATACGGCGAATGTGCTTCCGAACAAAGAATATACTGTGATATTGACAGATGCGAACGATCAGGAAGTCGGACAGAAAAAGGTACGTACCAATGAATTCGGTTCGTTTGCCACAGATTTTGCATTGCCTTCGGCCTGCTTGAATGGGATGTTCTCGTTGAAGGCCGGAAATGGCAGGACAAGTATTCGCGTGGAAGATTATAAACGCCCGACATTCGATATCACTTTTGAGAAACAGACAGGAAGTTATCAACTGGGAGATCAGGTAGAGGTAAAAGGTAAGATACAGTCTTATAGCGGTGTTTTATTGCAGGATCTTCCCGTGAAATATACCGTGAAGCGTTCTGTCTTTAGTTTGTGGCGGTTTGCGGAAAGCACACAGATCGCTTCCGGTGAGGTGACTGCCAATGAGAACGGGGAATTTACGATACCGGTCCGTCTGGAAGAAAATGATGCTTATAAGAATGATGCCAGAGTATACTACCGTTATTCGATAGAAGCTACTGCAACCAATGTGGCGGGTGAAACGCAGTCTTCTACAGATGTGATTGCAGCAGGTAACCGTTCGTTGGTTTTGCAGACCGAGTTAGCTGATAAGACTTGTAAAGATAAGCCGTTTCATACCGTATTTAAGGTACAGAATCTGAATGGTCAGCCTGTCGAAGTGACGGGTACGTTCAATTTGTACAAAGCCCAAGATGCGGATTTCAAGAAACTGGATGAGAAGCCGGTGGCAACAGGAACGTTCACTTCTAACGAAGAAATGACGATTCATTGGGGAAATCTTCCTTCCGGACCTTATGTATTGAAAGCAACGGTGAAAGATACACAAGGCAAGGAAGTGACAGCTGATGCGAATACGATTCTTTTCTCTTCGAAGGATCAGCGTCCGCCGATTGAAACGACTGTGTGGTTCTATGAGGCAAATACGGAATTTGATGCTGAGCATCCGGCAATGTTCTGCTTCGGGACTTCGAAGAAAGAGGCTTATGTGATGATGAATGTATTTTCCGGAAATGAACTGCTGGAAAGTAAAGTCATGAACTTGTCCGATACGATTGTACACTTTAAATATCCGTATAAGGAAAGTTATGGAGAAGGTGTCTTTGTCAACTTCTGCATGGTAAGGGACGGACAGGTATATCAGGAACAGGTCCGATTGAAGAAACGCCTGCCGGACAAGACGTTGACAATGAAGTGGGAAGTATTTCGTGATAAACTGCGTCCCGGACAAAAAGAGGAATGGAAGCTGACGATTAAGACACCGCAAGGACAGGCTGCCGAGGCAGAAATGTTAGCGACTATGTACGACGCTTCGTTGGATAAGATATGGAATAGAAAGCAGAATTTCAGTATTTATTATAATCAGCTCATCCCTTATTCCAATTGGATGAGTGGATATTTCGGCAATAATTCGTTCAATTACTGGTGGAATCAAAAATATCTCAAGGTGCCGGCAATGGAGTATGATCATTTTGTGACGCAACTATCCATTGAGCATTTCTTGTCTGCCCAGTTGGGAGGGGTACCGGTAATTGTTAGTGATGCTATGGATCAAGCATCATCTAGGACTATACGTATTAGAGGTACAAATACATATGCTGCAAAAGGGAAAGTGGAAATGGTTGGAGCTGTAGCTTCTAATGCTGCAATGGAAGTTGCAATGGATGCGGCAGGAAATATTGAAGAGGAAACCCTCCCTGAAGCCCCTGCCGACTTGCGTACCAATTTGGCGGAAACAGCTTTCTTCTACCCGCAACTCCGTACTAATGAGCAGGGAGAAGTTTCCTTTTCTTTCACTATGCCCGAGAGTCTGACCCGTTGGAACTTCCGCGGATATTCTCATACGAAAGGAATGCTGACGGGTACATTGGATGGTGAAGCTACTACGAGCAAAGAATTTATGCTGACTCCCAATCTTCCCCGTTTTGTTCGTGTCGGAGATAAGACGTCTATTGCTGCTTCTATTTCCAATATGACCGGAAAGCTGCAGGTCGGTACAGTGAGCATGATTCTCTTTGACCCGATGACGGAAAAGGTGATCAGTACACAGAAACAGAAGTTTACCGTAGAAGCCGGAAAGACAATAGGGGTTAACTTCATGTTTAGCGTGAGTGATAAATACGAGATACTGGGCTGCCGGATGATTGCTGACAGCGGTACATTCAGTGATGGTGAGCAGCAGTTGCTTCCGGTGCTTAGCAACAAAGAGCATTTGGTAGAAACTCTTCCGATGCCTGTCCGTGGAGAAGAGACACGTATTTTCTCTCTCGACAGCCTGTTCAATCATCACAGTAAAACTGCGACTGACCGTAAACTGACTGTCGAGTTTACCGGAAATCCGGCCTGGTATGCTATTCAAGCATTGCCTTCATTGAGTCTCCCGGAAAACAATAATGCTATTTCATGGGCTACCGCCTACTATGCAAATACGTTGGCTTCTTATATAATGAATAGTCAGCCACGCATCAAGGCTGTATTCGATAGCTGGAAACTTCAGGGTGGCAATAAAGAAACTTTCCTGAGTAACCTGCAAAAAAATCAGGAGGTGAAGAACATTCTGTTGTCTGAGTCTCCATGGGTGCTCGAAGCGCAAACGGAAGAACAGCAGAAAGAACGCATCGCCACTCTGTTTGATCTGAATAATATCCGTAGCAATAACATTGCCGCTTTGACAAGATTACAGGAATTGCAGAATTCAAGCGGAGCATGGTCCTGGTACAAAGGAATGAGCGGCAGCCGCTATGTCACTACGTACATTGCCGAATTGAACGCCCGTCTTGCTATGATGACCGGTGGGAAACTGGATGGTGCAGCACTTGCTTTACAGAAAAATGCCTTTACCTATCTCCATCAGGAAGCTTTGAAGGAGTATAAAGAAATTCTCAAAGCACAGAAAGATGGTGTGAAGTTTACAGGTGTTTCCGGAAGTATCCTGCAATATCTGTATCTGGTCGCAATTTCGGGTGAACAAGTCCCTGCTGCCAATAAATCTGCCTATACTTATTATCTCTCCAAGGTGGGTGAAATGCTCACGACCGCTTCGATGGATACGAAGGCGATAGCTGCCATTATTCTGGATAAAGCAGGACGGAAGAAAGAAGCTCAGGAATTTGTTGCTTCCTTGAAAGAGCATCTGACGAAGACAGCCGAACAGGGAATGTTCTTCGCTTTCAATGAAAACCCGTACGCTTGGGGTGGAATGAAGATGCAGGCTCATGTAGACGTGATGGAAGCATTGGAATTGATAGGCGGAAATAACGATACTGTAGAAGAAATGAAACTTTGGCTGCTGAAGCAGAAACAGACGCAGCAGTGGAATTCTCCGGTAGCTACTGCCGATGCTGTCTATGCTTTACTGATGAAAGGCGTAAACTTGCTCGATAATCAGGGAGATGTGCGTATTGTTATTGCTGATGAGGTACTGGAGACCGTTTCTCCAAGTAAGACGACTGTGCCGGGGTTAGGCTATATCAAACGTTCGTTTACACAGAAGAATGTGGTAGACGCTCGTAAGATAGAAGTCGAAAAGAGAAATCCGGGCATTGCGTGGGGAGCTGTTTATGCGGAATATGAATCACCGGTCAGCGATGTGAGACAACAGGGAGGAGAGCTGAATGTACAAAAACAACTCTATGTAGAACGTATGGTGAACAATGCCCCTCAACTGCAACCTGTTACTGAAAAGACGGTTCTTCAGGTAGGCGATAAGATCGTTTCCCGTTTGAGCATTCGTGTAGACCGTCCGATGGACTTTGTACAGTTGAAAGACCAGCGGGGAGCCTGCTTCGAACCGATCGGCAGTGTATCCGGTTACAATTGGAGTAATGGAATCGGTTATTATGTAGATATCAAAGATGCTTCCACTAACTTCTTCTTCGACCATCTGGGCAAAGGAGTGTATGTATTGGAGTATGGCTATCGCATCAGCAGAGCAGGAACCTATGAGACCGGCTTGGCTACGATGCAATGCGCCTATGCGCCGGAATACGCTTCCCATTCTGCTTCAATGACAATAATTATCAAATAGTTCAGGGAGGGGATTTCTTGTCCACCGATGAGAAAGGCGTTCCCCACCGATGAAGAAGGTGTTCCCCACCGATGAAGGCCTCCCTCATCGGTGGGGAACTTTTTGTTGATGAATACTGCCTTGCAGGAGCCGTCACCGGGTAAAGTATTTTCTCAAACGGTGTTAATCTATGTAATCTGTGATGAAAAACTCATCTAAAACTCCTACATTTGTGGACCAAAATAAAATATATCACATGAAACGTACTTTACTATTGATATTTACACTGCTTACTGTCACTTTGGCGGCTGTTGCCCAACCTCGTATTTCTTCTAATAAGGAGACGCACAACTTTGGACAAATAGAATGGAAAAAGCCGGTAACAGTGGAATATACGATCACCAATACCGGAAACGAGCCGTTAGTGCTGACAAATGTCACTACTTCCTGTGCCTGTGCTGTAGCAGACTGGACAAAGGAACCGATTGCTCCGGGTGCCAAAGGAACCGTAAAAGCTTCTTTTGATGCGAAAGCACTGGGGCGTTTTGATAAGTCAATAGGTATCTATAGCAATGCCACCCCGAATCTGGTTTATCTGAAATTCACCGGTGAGGTAGTGCAGGAAATCAAAGATTATTCAAAGATTCTTCCTTATGCTATCGGTAATATCCGCATTGACCGTGACGAGTTCTCTTTCCCCGATGTTTATCGTGGACAGCAACCGTCTATGACATTCAGCATTGCCAACCTTTCCGACCGCCCTTACGAACCGGTATTGATGCACTTACCTCCTTATCTGAAGATGGAAGCGGAACCTAAAGTACTGCTGAAAGGTAAAAAAGGAACGATTAAACTGACGCTGGATGCCAGCCAGTTGCAAGACTTCGGACTGACACAGACTTCTGTCTACCTGTCCCGTTTCTCCGGTGATAAAGTGAGTGAAGACAATGAGATACCCGTTTCAGCCATTCTTCTTCCCGATTTCTCGCGTATGACGGAGAAAGATTCTTTGAATGCTCCTTCCATCCACATCTCGGAGACGAATATTGACCTGAGTATTCCGTTGATCAAGAAGAATAAAGTCAGCCATGATATATTGATCGCTAATGCGGGCAAGACCCCGTTAGTCATCAGCAAGCTACAGGTATTCAACTCTTCTGTAGGAGTAAGACTGAAAAAAACGGTCATTCCACCGGACGGAATGACCAAGTTGAAAGTGACAATCCACAAGCGGGATGTAGGTAATAAGAAACATCATTTACGTATCTTGATGATTACAAACGACCCGTTGCGTCCGAAAGTTGAAATAAATATCAAACGCTAACTCTTATTGCCATGGAACATCCTGAAAATAACGAAGAATATAAAGGACTCGTTGTCAATAAAGGCATCGAACAGCCCTCATCTGTGAATCCTTATTTGAAACGTAAACCTAAAAAGCGTCAGCTTTCGGTTGCGGAATTTGTAGAAGGTATTGTGAAAGGTGATGTCACTATTCTCAGTCAGGCTGTGACATTGGTGGAGAGTGTGAAGCCCGAACATCAGGCTGTCGCTCAGGAAGTGATTGAGAAGTGTTTACCTTATTCCGGCAATTCCATTCGGGTAGGTATCAGTGGGGTGCCCGGTGCAGGTAAAAGTACATCAATCGATGTATTCGGCCTTCATGTGCTCGAAAAAGGCGGCAAGTTGGCGGTATTGGCCATTGACCCGAGCAGTGAACGCAGTAAAGGCAGTATATTGGGAGACAAGACACGTATGGAGCAGCTTTCCGTACATCCTAATTCATTTATCCGCCCCAGCCCCTCAGCGGGTTCATTGGGAGGAGTCGCAAGGAAGACCCGTGAAACCATTGTGCTTTGCGAAGCTGCCGGATTCGATAAAATCTTTGTGGAAACCGTTGGAGTAGGACAAAGCGAAACGGCGGTTCATTCGATGGTGGATTTCTTCTTGCTGATTCAACTCGCAGGTACGGGAGATGAATTGCAGGGAATCAAACGCGGGATCATGGAAATGGCGGACGGTATTGTGATTAACAAAGCCGACGGAGATAATCTGGAACCTGCCAAGCTGGCTGCCAGTCAATTCCGCAATGCGCTGCATCTGTTTCCGGCTCCCGAATCGGGATGGATTCCGAAAGTATTGACTTATTCCGGTTTTTATAATATCGGCGTGAAGGAAATCTGGGACATGGTGTATGAATATATCGACTTTGTGAAGAAAAACGGCTATTTTGGATATCGCCGTAATGAGCAGAGTAAGTACTGGATGTACGAGACAATTAATGAACAGCTCCGTGATAGTTTCTATCACAATCCTCAGATTGAAGCGATGCTTCAGGAGAAGGAACAACAAGTGTTGCAGGGAAATCTTACTTCGTTTACAGCTGCTAAGAGCCTGCTGGATACCTATTTTGATGAATTAAAACGATGATAAACCGGAAACAGTGATGGATTAAAAAACGACCGAACATTTACCCCCGATAAATATACCCTAATTAGTAATAACCAATTGTTAACTTTAACACCTGATGAACAAAACCTTATTAACCGGGCTTTTGTGTTGTAGTTTGTCAATACAAAGCTTCGCAGACCAACCGTTAGAGGGGTTCGCTTATGGATCAGTGAATGCCCCTACAGGAAAAGAGTGGGAATCTCCCGAAAATCTGGCGCTGAACAAGGAACAGCCGCATGCTTATTTCTTCCCGTTCCAGCATCTGGACAATGCCCGAAAGGTATTACCGGAGAACAGTCAGTTCTGGCAGTCACTCAATGGTGACTGGAAGTTTCACTGGGCACCCGATCCGGACTCCCGCCCTAAAGATTTCTATGAGACGAATTATGATGTAACTTCATGGGATGTGATTCCCGTACCTTCTAGCTGGAACATTTATGGCATTCAAAAAGACGGAAGCCGGAAGTATGGAACCCCTATTTACGTCAACCAACCGGTGATCTTTCAGCATAGCGTGAAAGTGGACGACTGGCGTGGGGGTGTGATGCGTACCCCTCCTGCCAACTGGACCACTTATAAGGACCGGAATGAAGTGGGTTCCTTCCGCCGTGATTTCGAAATTCCGCAGGACTGGGACGGACGTGAGACCTTTATCAGTTTCGATGGTGTCGATTCCTTCTTCTATCTGTGGATTAACGGTCAATATGTGGGCTTCTCCAAGAATTCACGCAATACCGCTGATTTCAATATCACTCCCTATTTGCAGAAAGGTAAGAATACCGTAGCTGCTGAAGTATACCGTAGTTCGGACGGTTCCTTCCTCGAAGCTCAGGATATGTTCCGTTTGCCGGGTATCTTCCGCACGGTTGCCTTGTATTCGGTTCCTAAAGTTCATTTCCGTGACTTGGTTGCCACCCCCGATCTGGATGCTACTTATACAGACGGTTCTTTGACAGTCAATGCTGAGATCCGTAATCTGGGTAAGAAAGCAATAAAAGACTACAAAGTATATTATTCTTTATATGCTAACAAACTTTACTCTGATGAGAATACATTAGTAGATGGATTCCTGTCTCCTGTTATCGACAAAATCGCTCCGAATGAAACAGGCAGTGTTCAGACTGTCCTTAAGGTGAAAGCTCCCAACAAATGGTCGGCGGAGTTTCCTTATCGCTACACATTGGTAGCCGAATTGAAGGATAAGAAGAACAAAACAATTGAGATGGTTTCCACTATTGTCGGTTTCCGGAAGGTGGAGATTAAAGATACTCCTGCCTCCGAAGATGAATTCGGGCTTGCCGGACGATATTATTATGTGAATGGAAAGACGGTCAAACTGAAAGGGGTAAACCGGCACGAATCCAATCCGGGAGTGGGGCATGCCATTACCCGTGAGATGATGGAAAAAGAGATTATGTTGATGAAGCGCGCCAACATCAATCATGTACGTAATTCACATTATCCGGATGATCCGTATTGGTATTTCCTGTGCAACAAATATGGTATTTATCTGGAAGATGAGGCTAATATAGAATCTCATGAATATTATTATGGTGCTGCTTCTCTCTCTCATCCGGTAGAATGGAAAAATGCACACGTAGCACGTGTGATGGAAATGGTGCGTGCCAATGTCAACAATCCGTCTATCGTTATCTGGTCGTTGGGCAATGAAGCCGGACCGGGGAAGAACTTTGTGGCTGCTTATGATGCTTTGAAGAAGTTTGATGCTTCCCGCCCTGTACAATATGAACGTAATAATGACATTGTAGATATGGGCTCCAACCAATATCCGTCTATCGGCTGGGTACGCGGAGCCGTTCAGGGGAAATATGACATCAAGTATCCGTTCCATATATCCGAATATGCTCACTCAATGGGGAATGCCTGCGGCAATCTGATTGATTACTGGGAGGCGATGGAATCGACCAATTTCTTCTGTGGCGGTGCTATCTGGGATTGGGTAGACCAGTCTATGTACAATTATGACCCGAAGACAGGTGTTCGTTATCTGGCTTATGGGGGCGACTTTGGTGATACTCCCAATGATGGACAGTTTGTAATGAACGGCATCGTGTTTGGTGACCTTGAACCGAAGCCTCAGTACTATGAAGTGAAAAAGGTATATCAGCACATCGGAGTGAAAGCGTTGGATATTGAAAAAGGAGCATTCGAAATCTTCAATAAGTACTACTTTAAGAATTTGGCAGAGGATTATTTGTTGGTGTGGTCACTCTATGAAGATGGTAAAGCGATACAGACAAGTCAGCCGATGGATATTAACGTAGCTCCACGGCAGCGCATGCAGATTACGCTTCCTTATAATTATGCCTCTCTTAAAAAAGATGCAGAGTACTTTGTAAAAGTCCAATTCATATTGAAAGGTCAAAGACCCTGGGCTGCCAAAGGCTTCCCGATGGCAGAGGAACAGATTTTGTTGAAGGAGGCTACAGACCGCCCATCCATCCGTGAGGTGGCAGCCGGTGCAGGAAAACTGGATGGATTCGTGCTGGACAAGGATACGAAGCGTATCTTTATAAAAGGAGCTGACTTTGAAGCCATATTTGATCCGCAAACCGGAAGTATCTACAGTCTGAAGTATGGCAACGAGACAGTTATCTCCGATGGCAACGGTCCGAAGCTCGATGCTCTCCGTGCTTTTACAAACAATGATAACTGGTTCTATGCTCCCTGGTTCGAACATGGTTTGCACAATCTGATTCATAAAGCAACTGAATATAAAGTGCTGAATAAAGGCAATGGAACTTTGGTCTTGAGCTTTACGGTAGAATCTCAGGCACCGAATGCCGCACGTATTAAGGGCGGTACAAGCTCCGGTAAGAATAGCATCGAAGAACTGACCGACAGAAAATTCGGTAGCAATGACTTTAAATTTATCACTAACCAGATATGGACAGTATATCCGGACGGTTCTATCGAATTGCAGTCCAGCATTACTTCTAATCGTTCAAGTTTGGTGCTGCCGCGTTTGGGCTATGTGATGAAAGTTCCCCAACAATACAGTAACTTCACTTACTATGGACGCGGACCGGTAGATAACTATGCCGACCGTAAGAGCGGACAGTTTATCGAACAGTATACGAATACCGTAGCAGGTGAGTTCGTGAACTTCCCGAAACCTCAGGATATGGGCAATCACGAAGATGTTCGCTGGTGTGCGTTGACCAATCAGGCAGGCAATGGAGCTGTCTTCGTAGCTACCGACCGTCTTTCGGCTTCGGCACTTCAGTACTCGGCTCTCGATCTGATTCTGGCTTCCCATCCTTATCAGTTGCCGAAGGCAGGCGATACCTATCTGCATTTGGATTGTGCAGTGACCGGTTTGGGTGGTAATAGTTGTGGTCAGGGAGGTCCTCTCGTACACGACCGTGTGTTTGCCAACCAGCACAGTATGGGCTTCATCATTCGTCCTGCCGGTAAGGAACTGAGTGTTGTTGCCAATGTTGCCCCTGCGGGAGATCTTCCTCTGTCTATCACCCGCACTCCTGCCGGAATGGTCGAATTGACTTCGGCAAAGAAAGATGCTGTCATTTGTTATAGCATTGACGGAAGTAAGAAAGTGCAGGAATACACAGAACCTGTCCCTATGCGTAACGGAGGTACGATCAAGGCATGGTATAAGGATAGTAAGGATATCAGCAGCACAATGAAGTTTGAGAAAATAGAAAGCATTCAGACGCAAGTTGTGTACGCCAGTAGTCAGGAATCGGGTGAAGGTGATGCTTCTCATCTGACTGACGGCGATCCGAATACCATTTGGCATACCATGTATTCTGTGACAGTAGCCAAATATCCGCATTGGGTAGATTTGGATGCCGGTGAAGTGAAAGAAATCAAAGGATTCACTTACTTGCCACGTCAGAATGGCGGTAACGGTAATATCAAAGATTACTCTATTCAGGTCAGCATGGATGGTAAAGAGTGGGGAGAACCTGTTAATAAAGGAACGTTCGCAAGGGACTCCAAAGAAAAGAGAGTCTTGTTTGACAAACCGGTGAAAGCACGCTATATCCGTTTTACAGCTTTAAGTGAACAGAACGGACAGGATTTTGCATCCGGTGCTGAGATAACGATTCTGGCTAACTAGGAATTATTGAATATATAGCAGAAAGAGACTGACTTTTTAGTCAGTCTCTTTATTTTAATCGGAATTAGGGAACTCCTACAGCTCCTTTCCCGCTTTCTCAAAATCCGCCTTAGACTTACTCTGTGTCACAATATACACACCCAAAAACACGAGCGTAATGGCAATTCCCTTTTCCCAGCCGAAGCTCCCGATTCCCATGATAATCGCTGCAATCGAAGCCACAATCGGCTGCATATAATTATACATACTTACTACTGTCGGGCGAAGTAGCCTCTGAGCTGTCATGATGCAGAGATAAGCCAGGAAACTTCCTCCCAATACGACATACAGTACCTGCACAATGGCAATCGTTGGAATAGCAGCCCATTGAATAGTTGAAATATCATAGTAGGAGAAAGGAATATAGCATATCGAAGCGTAGATAAACATCCATTTATTAATAGTCACTGTCGAATATCGTTGTGACAGACCTTTGAATACCGTTAAGTAGATAGAGAAACTGATTTGCGCAACCAGACAGAGCAGGTCACCAATCAGACTTCCGTTGCCGCTGCTTGCCGCCTGACTGCTGATAATAAGAATCAGCGCTCCCATGGCACCGACGAAAATACCCAGCACTTTCTTATTCGTAATCGGTTCTTTCAGATAGATAGCAGCTACGACCATGGTCACTATCGGCAGGGTCGTTGTTACGATAGATGCGTCGATAGGTGAAGTCATGGAAAGTCCGAAGATAAATACTCCTTGATTGAAAACCAGTGCAAACAAGGAAGCAAAGAAAATCTTAAGCATATCACGATGATCCACATGTTCCTGCTTGCAAAAGATGGAAAGTATCCAAAATGCAGCTGCAGCTCCTACCATACGAAAGGTAGTGACGGAGATTGCAGAAAACTCCTGAAGTGCCGATTTTCCGATAGGAGACATTAATCCCCACATTACGTTTGCAGTATCCAGTATGAGGGAACGGTAGAGTTTCCCCGCTTTCATTTTAAACACCTTTCCTCCGTTCTCATGGTTAATGTAGCGGATTGACCTGGTATCCCCGTCTTTACACAGCCCTTTCAGTTCGTCCGTTTCAAAGTTCCTGGAGTAAAAGAAGTCTCCGTCCAGCTCCAAGACATAACGTAATGACATATCTGAGTGCCCGCTTATAATTATTGTCCGGGTAATGGTCTTCTTCAATTCCGCCATTGAGGAAATATGAAGCAGCGTATAGTTGTTTGTCTCTATTGCTTCATGCAGTAATCTCTTGTTCCTGATATATGCCAGCAGTATCCTGTTCTTTCTGCTGCATACCCCGTTTCCATGCTTGATAATTCCAAACATGTCCTTGAATTCTTCATAATTTTTAAATTTGTAGTATAACATAATCTTTCTTGTTTTAAAATGTTGGTAAATAAAAAAGGAGGACACCACGTTGATTGTGATATCCTCCTCAGATATAATTCCGGTATGTTTCAACCGTCTCTCAAATGAATGGAATATGTAGTTCTTCCAGCACTTCCATTAACTTTTTTGCACCTTCTTTTGATGCTTCATTTCTTAGGTCCGTCCTTCTTTGAGGATCTGCATACACTTTCAATATCTCTACAATAGTCCTGAACAATGTCTGTTGTAGAGTCCTGTGAAATGTTGTCGTTGCAAGTGCGAACCGTTTTTCATTCCACCCGTAATCATTCAAGGCTCTTTCCAGTTCCTGTGCCGCCTTGAACTCTCTGCTGTTTTCAATTTCAAATCTTTCCATTTTTTCTGATTCGTTTTTAGTTAAAATATAGTTGCATTGACCGGCCATTTTTCCGCGTCGATATCAATGAGCTGGTGTACATATTTATCTGACGGATACACCTTTTCGGCTTTTAAAGTGGCTGCAATATAATTGGTTGCTTGTACCGTCAGCGTGGGCATCATTTCTATGAAGTCCTTGTAAGTTTCCCCCTCTTCGGTAATTAAGCTGTATTTGATTATATCGAAAGTATAATGTGCCATACTTTATTCCTTTCCATTTTATTCAGGACCATTCCCGCTTTACTCACAGGTGTGTCCTGTCGTCCGTTCATTCTCTTTTCTCAGCAGCTGAAGTTTTACCTTCTCCGCATCAAATTCATAATTCATGCACTTCTTAAAGTTTCCCGTTAAAAGAAGCAGGGGAAACAGCATTCCGTGCCTGCAATTCCTTCCGTGCTCGTCCGATGCCGATTTACAGGTGTCACATTGGTATATGTCCTGTATACAAATTGCTTTCATAAGATTTTCTCCTTTCTGACTTTAATTAAACAAAAAAAGGAAGAAAGACCTTGTTTGTTATTTTTAGATCTTTCTCCCTTCATAGGATTTTTAGATGTTCCGGTTTATCTCAGAAACCATCCGTAATTTTCAGTGTCTTCCCCTCTCAAGGCTTTCTGAATGCCCACTGCAAAGTCTGTGGCGTTCTGATTCCTTTCGAGAAATTTGTCAATATAGGACTGTTTGGCCGCCTCGTTAAGAAGCTGCATCAGGTCCCAGCATGAAATTTTTGCTCTTCCGCGTAAGCCGAAGTTGGGGTTGTCAATATAGCCTTTGGTGGCTGCATTGATGTTTGAATCACCCAGGATAACTTTCGGCAGGTCTTTCATCTGTGATGCCGGTAATACCTGGTAAAGTCGTAAACGTCCGATTATCTGGCAGAACTGTTCCTGGGATATCATTGTTCTTCCCAGATTCTCAAGAAGCCTCAGATTTTGTTCGGGGTTGAATGTCTGAAACAGTTTTAAAGCGGCTATATAGATATCCGTATCGCCCATCACTTCCAGACGTCCTGTCAAACCGTCACATGTCAGCATAAGATTGCTGCATACCCTGACTCTCCATCCGATAAAGATTTTAAATTTTTCAGGGGATTTTTTCCCGTACAGGTTCTCTTCGTTCAGGCTTCTTACGCCGCCGATACAAAGATGCACTTCCTCACCGTTCATTTCCCGACATATGGTTCGGATATGAAAACAGAATGCCATTCTCTGATAATAGATGGTTTCGTCTTCAGGTTTGAGTTCTTCCTTCCTCTTTGTCAGTGCGGAAGGATGTCTGCCTAAAATCTTGTGTGAGACTCTGATTTCCGTATT
>ULYD01065294.1_pt1 | contig 23189 bp, 20 predicted proteins | sample 1961831 | NCBI WGS metagenome assembly ULYD01 (sample SAMEA4835854, study PRJEB28245) | human gut metagenome | biome: gut microbiome; material: fecal sample | place: Denmark | collected 2008 | reverse complement strand
CTTCCTGCATGTGGTAACCGGAGATGGAGATGGAGTTGAACTTAGGCATCTTCTGTGAAGTGTATTCGAAGATGTCGGCAATAATCTTCATCGAGAAGGCGGGCGGATAAATATAGGTGTTGCGCACCATGAATTCTTTCAGGATGTCGTTCTGGATGGTTCCGGCCATTTCTTCCAACTGTGCGCCTTGTTCCAGTCCGGCGTTGATGTAGAAGGCCAGAATGGGGAGTACCGCACCGTTCATCGTCATGGAGACGGACATCTTGTTCAAGGGGATTCCCTCGAAAAGCACTTTCATGTTCTCCAAGGAGCAGATCGACACGCCGGCTTTGCCCACATCGCCTACCACACGTTCGTTGTCCGGGTCGTAGCCACGGTGTGTCGGGAGGTCGAAAGCCACGGACAAGCCTTTCTGTCCGCTGGCCAGGTTGCGGCGGTAGAACGCGTTACTTTCCTCGGCGGTGGAGAATCCTGCATACTGGCGGATGGTCCACGGGCGGAACGGGTACATCATGCTGTACGGGCCGCGCAGGAACGGAGGTATACCGGCCGCAAAGTCCAAATGCTCCATTCCTTCCAAATCTTCTTGGGTGTACACCGGCTGGATGTCGATCTGTTCGGGCGTTTTCCAGTTGGCGGTGATACCGTTTTCTTTTTGCCAGTCCTGACCGTTCTGTCGGCCGAAACCGGAGAATATGTTTATATCTTTAAAATTCTGTCTCATTTGATTCCCAATTTTGCGTTATACTCTTTCAGTGTTTGGAGTTGGTCTACACGAACGTGGATGAAGTTTTCGATGCCTGCGGCTTTCAAGTCCTCCATGCAGGCCGGAGCACCGGCCACGACGAACATGGCACGGCCGTCTACGGCTTTGAAGGCCGGGATGGCATATTCGGCGTATTCGTCATCGCTGGAGCAAAGCACCACGATGTCGGCACCTGCCTTCATGGCGGCTTCCACGCCTTCTTCCACGGTTGGGAAACCTAAATTGTCTATCACCTTGTAGCCTGCGCAAGCCAGGAAGTTACAACTGAACTGGGCACGTGCCTGTCGCATGGCCAAGTTACCTATGGTGAGCATGAAGGCCACCGGCTGTTTTTCGGCTTGTTCCGTCTGTAGGCGCAATGCCTCGAAATCGGCAGCCAGACGACTTGTTTCCAGTTTGGCGAACGGCTTTTCGCAACTGTCGCCGTGGCTGTGGCAACAGCATGTGGCTGCCAACGGGGCTTTCCCTTCGCTCTTTTCGTTGAAGTTGGGGAATTGGTTCGTACCGAGCAGGAACTCCTTACGCTTGCCTGCGTTGGCATGGCGCTTGGCGTTGGTGTCGTTCACGGCCTTTTGGATGCTGCCAGCCTTGGCGGCTGCGAGGAATCCGCCCTCTTCTTCCACGGCAAGGAACAGTTTCCAAGCTTCTTCTGCCAGCGAACGGGTGAGCGTTTCGATGAAATATGAACCACCGGCCACGTCTACGATTTTGTCGAAATGGCTTTCTTCCTGCAACAACAACTGCTGGTTGCGGGCGATACGTTCGGCAAAATCGGTCGGAACCTCGTAAGGAGCGTCGAACGGAGTCACCACGATAGCGTCCACGTTGGCCAATGCGGCACTCATCGCCTCAGTCTGCGTGCGCAGCATGTTCACGTAGCTGTCGAACACCGTCATGTTGTAAGTGGAAGTGGTCGCATTGACATACATTTTACAAGCACAGTTGCAGGACTTATCCTCACCCGTGTTGGTGCAGTCTTCGCGCGGACAAACCGGGTTGTACTGCTTCACGATCTGGGCCCACATCATGCGTGCGGCGCGGAACTTCGCGATTTCCATGAAATAGACACCGCTGATGCCAAAGTAGAATTTGATTTTCTTGGCGGCGAGGGCTGCCGGGATACCGGCCTCCACCATCAGGTTGAGGTATTCGTTCCCCCATGCCAGGGCGTAGCCCAGTTCCTGATAGATATAGGCGCCGGCGTTGCAAAGCGTGTCGGCATTGATACAAATGCAACGCATTTTGGGGAAGGGTGCGAGAATATTGACCAGTTCCGCCAGTTTGTTCAGTAGGGCGGTCGTATCCTTACCTTTGGTCAGAATCTTCTGCATCGGGTCGAAGTCGATGCTACCTACCAATGCGGTGCGGTCATATCCTTTTTCATCGTAGTATGCCGTCAGGAGACGGGCTAATTCCACGGTATGACCTTGACACGTACTGAAATTCAGTTCCACTACATCAGCCTTAATGCCTTCCAGCAAAGTGGAGATGAACGTGGCATTCAGTTCTTTGGCCGGAACTTTAAATCCTAATGATGTGACTCCCTTGTTCAGAAGGTCGAGTGCCTTTTCGTTCGCCTCTTTAGGGTCGGTTACTCGGATGTTTTGGCGGACATACCAACGGTTATTGTCCTTTTTGTTCCCTCTCAGGTAGGGAAATTCGCCGGGAAGCGCATCGGTCTGCGCCATGCCTTCCAAATCTTCTTTTCGGTAAAACGGCTCTGCACTGAACCCTTCATTGGTTCTCCAGACCATTTTTTTCTGATAATCCGCACCTTTGAGGTCGACGTTGATTTTGTCGAGCCATTCTTGTCGCGTAGGTGCAATGAAGTCAGAGAAAAGCTTTTCTTTACTATCTGCCATAGCTATACTGTTAAAAAGAATTTTATCAATCGAGCAAAAGTAACAAAACTTTTGTAGAAGCACAAAAAAATAAGGTGGAAAAACTCAGTTGGTGTCCTTTTTTTGAGTACTTTTGCCGACGAATTGGAAGAATTAAAAAAATCATTTATTTATAAAATTAAAGTAAAGCGATGAATTGGTTAGAGCAATTGCTGTTTGATTCAAATTCCATTGCCCATATCGTCTTGTTGTACACGGCGGTAATTTCTTTGGGAGTCTATTTGGGAAAAATTAAATTTTTCGGCATCTCATTGGGAGTGACGTTCGTGTTGTTTGCAGGTATTCTGGCCGGACATTTCGGATTTACCTGTCCTGTCTCCACGTTGAATTTCTTGCAGGATTTCGGTTTGATACTGTTTGTGTATTGTATCGGCTTGCAGGTGGGGCCGGGGTTCTTCGAGTCCTTTAAGAAAGGTGGTGTGACGTTGAACCTGTTGGCTTGTGGTATCGTGGCACTGAACATCCTGGTGATGTTGGTGCTGTATTATTGTGTGTTCGACACGAACGATCCACGCAATTTGCCGATGATGGTGGGTGTGCTTTGCGGTGCGGTGACGAATACACCGGGGTTAGGTGCCGCGACGGAAGCTCTGACCCAAGTGTTTGCCAACGCTCAGGCTGTTCCTCAGATAGCTTCGGGATATGCTTGCGCCTATCCCCTCGGAGTGGTAGGTATTATTGCTGCAACCATTTCTATTCGTTATATCTGCGGAATTGTGTTGAAAGATGAAGAGGATCGTATATTGGCGCAACAGGCGGAAAATCCGCATGCCAAACCGCACAAAATGACCTTGAAGGTCACGAACACGGCCCTGCATGAAAAGACGCTTCTGCAAGTGCGTGATTTCTTGGGACGCAATTATGTTTGTTCGCGTGCCTTGCATGAAGGTCACGTAAGTATCCCGACCAAGGATACGAAGTTTTATTTGGGCGACCACTTGTTTATTACATGTGCCGAAGACGATGCGGAAGCTGTCCGTGCTTTTATCGGACCGGAAGAATATATCGACTGGGATATGCAGGACATGCCGATGGTATCGAAGAGCATTGTGGTAACTCAACCTAAGATGAACGGCAAGACTTTCGGGCAGTTGCATTTCAGTTCTGTCTATGGGGTGAATGTGACGCGTATTTCCCGTTCCGGAATGAATCTTTTTGCCGACCGTAACTTGCGCATGCAGGTGGGCGACAAGATTGTCGTAGTCGGGCCGGAAGATGCTGTCGATCGTGTGGCGAGCCTGATGGGTAATTCCGTGAAACGTTTGGACCATCCCAATTTGGTGACGATTTTTGTCGGTATTCTGGTGGGTATCATATTCGGAAGTATTCCGTTTGCTTTCCCAGGCGTGCCCACGCCGGTGAAGCTCGGTTTGGCCGGAGGTCCGCTGATTGTGGCTATTTTGATAGGTCGTTTCGGTTATAAGTTCCGCCTGGTTACATATGTGTCAACGAGTGCCAATTTCATGTTGCGCGAGTTCGGATTGGCATTGTTCCTGGCCAGTGTGGGGATAAAAGCCGGAGAGCATTTTGTGGATACGGTAGTAGCCGGTGACGGTCTGACGTATGTGTGGACCGGTTTCCTGATAACCGTGATACCTATATTAATAATAGGTGTGATAGCCCGGATGCGTTTCAAGTTGAACTACTTCACCATTATGGGGTTGATAGCCGGTAGCACGACCGATCCCCCGGCTTTGGCTTTTGCCAATCAGGCGTCCAGTACGGATGCTCCTGCTGTGGGCTATTCTACAGTTTATCCGTTAACGATGTTCTTGCGCATTCTGACGGCACAGTTGATCGTGCTGTTGCTTTGCGGCACATTCTGATGCCGCAGGGTGTAACTATACGAATGGCGCCCGGTTTATTTGATAAACCGGGCGCCATTCGTAGGATGCGGTTGTTATAATATGCCGGATGAACTTTCCGTTCGGGGGATTTCTATCACTTCCAGGTCTTTGAAGGCCTGCCCCTCTACGGTGAAACGTACGAGCGTACGTACTTTGTGCCAGCCCATGATACCCGCAGCTCCCGGGTTGATATGCAGCAAACCCAATTTCGGGTCGAACTGCACCTTTAGGATATGAGAATGGCCACAGATAAACAAATGAGGCGGACGATTGTACAATTGTGTTCGAATGCCGGGAGCATATTTGCCGGGGTATCCTCCGATGTGTGTCATCAGCACCTCGGCATCTTCACAACGCCACCGGAGTTTTTCTCCGAACATTTTACGGATGTCCCCACCGTCGCAGTTTCCGTATACGGCTCTGAAAGGACGGAACGCAGATAATTTTTGTACCACTTCCATGGAACCGATGTCGCCGGCATGCCATATTTCGTCGCATTCTTCGAAATATTCCAGATATTTAGGGTCCCAAAAACTGTGTGTGTCCGACAGTAATCCGATACGTTTCATAATTTGAGCTTCTGGGATATGAAGTTTTCAATCACGTCGATAGTAGCTTCTATACCCAAAGCAGACGAGTTGATGCAAAGGTCGTAGGATTCTGCGCTTCCCCATGTCTTGGCACTGTAATAGTTATAGTACTCAGACCGCTTCTCGTCACCTTCGATACATTTCTTTTCTGCCTCTTTTTCCGTGATGTGGAGCATCTCGCAGACGCGTTTGATTCGGTCGGGCATGTCGGCTGTGATAAAGATACTTACGGTGTTAGGGTAGTCGCGCAAAATGTAGTCGGCGCATCTTCCTACGAACACACAAGAATCCTGTTCGGCCGCCTTGCGGATGGCGTCGCTTTGAAATTTGAAAAGCGATTCGTCACTAAGCTGGTTGGCGTATGGGTCGCTATTGCCGAAAATGGGAGCAAAAGAGCTGAACAATACTTTGAGAAAGCCTTTGTGTTCATCATTACGTTCGAAGAACTTTTTGTTGAAACCGCTTTCTTTTGCAGCCAGGTCCAAAAGTTCCTTATCATAAAACTTGATGTTGAAATCTTCCGCAATGCGGTTCCCGATGATGCGTCCGCCGCTACCTAACTGGCGTCCTACATTGATAATGATATGTTTCTTCATGACGTTATACGGCTAATTTTTTAAATTTTCTGTATGCTGTAATTAACATGATTCCGGCTACTATACATGCGATGGCATCGGATATGGGCATGGCCAACCATACTCCTTTTACACCCCAGAACTGAGGCAATGTCAGAAGCAGGGGGATGAGGAACAGCAGTTGCCGTGTCAGGGACAGGAAAATGCTCTTGCTCGCTTGTCCTATGCTTTGGAAGAAGTTGGTCGTAACCATTTGCATGCCGATTAAAGGATAGAATATGACTACGATACGCATTCCTCTCACGGCAATGTCGGTCAGTTCTTCGTCGGTCGTAAAAGCACGGACGCACAATTCGGGGAGCAACTCCCCGATGAGAAAACCGGTCGTGGTAATCAACGTACCCCAAAGCAGGGTATAGCGCAGCACTTTGAGTACACGATGGTAGTCCTGCGAACCGTAATTGTATCCGGCGATGGGCTGCATGCCTTGGTTCAATCCTATGACAATCATGATGAAGATGAACAAGACGCGGTTGACGATACCATACGCACCGATGGCCAGGTCGCCGCCGTACTGTCCCAGTCCGCGGTTAATGAGGATTACGACAAGACAAGCGCAACTGTTCATCAGGAAGGGAGACATGCCGATGGCGAAAGTGTCTTTGACGATTTTCTTTTTCAGGCGGTAAATGCCGCGTTTGAACTGGATGAGCTCCTTGGGGCGGCGAAAAACGCTCACCTGCCACAACAAAGAGACGATCTGTGCCAGAATTGTGGCCGTAGCGGCGCCGCGTATGCCCATGTTCATTCCGTAGATGAAAATAGGATTGAGGATGGTGTTTCCCACCACAGCCATGATGGTAGCATTCATGGCCAGTTGAGGATGCCCCGTAGAACGCAGGATGGCGTTGAAAGTGAAGAAACTGTGCGTGACGACGTTACCCAGCAAAATAATTTCCATGTACTCCCTGGCGTAGGGGAGTGTGGCGGGGCTGGCACCGAAAAAGCTCAGAATCGGGTCGAGAAAGACCAGCGCCACAATGCTGAACAAGACACCCAGAATCAGGGTCAGGGTGACCACGTTGCCGAAGATGTCTTGTGCGGCTTTGTAATCCTGTTGTCCCAATCGTACGGATATTAAAGTGGATGCCCCGATTCCGACCATGGCCCCGAATGCGGCGGACAAGTTCATGAAAGGGAACGTGAGTGCCAGGCCGGAGATGGCCAAAGGTCCCACGCCGTGACCGATAAAGATACTATCCACCATGTTGTAGAGCGACGATGCCGTCATGGCGACGATGGCCGGGAAAGCATATTGTTTAAGTAGCTTGCTGACGGGAAGAGTTCCTAAATCTAATGGTGAAGTGGGATTCGACATATTAAGTTAATTTAAGTAAGACAAAGGTACGAAAAAAGCCCGTAAGGTCGGTAATCTTTTTTCGACTAATTTTTTCCGCATAAAAGGCTTGATGGAAATTCTTTTTTAGTACCTTTGTTGCAGCATGGCAATACTCAACCGCCAAAGTGAGGCGGACAGGTAGCAGATAGTATTTCTTAAATCATATTAAGTATCATGAGTAATCAGTTAGAGAGAATCAAGGAATTAGTGGAGCTCCGTGCCAAAGCGCGCATGGGAGGAGGCGAGAAGGCCATAGAAAAACAACATGCGAGAGGTAAATATACGGCTCGCGAGCGTATCGACATGTTGCTGGATGAAGGCAGTTTCGAGGAAATGGACATGTTCAAGCTTCATCGTTGCACCAACTTCGGCATGGAGAAGAAGCAATATTTGGGAGACGGGGTCGTGACCGGAAGCGGCACTATCGACGGGCGTCTGGTTTATGTATTTGCCCAGGACTTCACGGTGAACGGAGGCTCTTTGTCTGAGACCATGGCCGAGAAAATCTGTAAGGTGATGGATCAGGCCATGAAAATGGGTGCGCCTTGTATCGGCATCAATGATTCGGGCGGCGCACGTATCCAGGAAGGTATCAACGCTTTGGGCGGTTATGCCAATATCTTCCAGCGTAACATCGAGGCATCCGGTGTGATTCCTCAAATTTCCGGCATTTTCGGTCCGTGTGCAGGCGGAGCGGTATATTCCCCGGCACTGACCGATTTCATCCTGATGATGGAGAACACCTCTTATATGTTCCTCACCGGGCCGAAGGTAGTCAAGACAGTGACGGGCGAGGATGTGTCGCAAGAAGATTTGGGCGGCGCGAGCGTGCACGCCACGAAATCCGGTGTGACGCACTTCACGGCCGAAACGGAAGAAGAGGCCATGCAAATGATTCGTACCCTCATCAGTTATATTCCCCAGAATAATATGGAAGAGGCTCCCCGTCTGGAATGTACCGACCCGATTAACCGTCTGGAGGATTTTCTCAATGAAATCATTCCGGACAATCCGAATCAAGCGTACGATATGTACGAAGTCATCGGGGCGATAGTGGACAACGGCGAGTTTTTTGAGGTGCAGCCCGATTATGCCAAGAATATCATCGTGGGCTTTGCCCGCTTCAACGGGCAGAGCGTGGGCGTGGTGGCCAACCAACCGAAGTGCTATGCCGGCGTGCTCGACTGCAATGCCAGCCGCAAGGGGGCGCGTTTCGTGCGTTTCTGCGATGCTTTCAATATCCCGTTGGTGACTTTGGTAGACGTGCCGGGCTTCCTGCCGGGTACGGGGCAAGAGTATAATGCCGTGATATTGCACGGGGCGAAGTTGTTGTATGCCTACGGAGAAGCCACTGTGCCTAAGGTGACGGTGACTCTGCGCAAGAGCTATGGCGGCTCCCATATTGTGATGAGTTGTAAGCAACTGCGCGGAGACATCAATTACGCATGGCCGTCGGCGGAAATTGCGGTGATGGGAGCTTCCGGGGCCGTGGCCGTATTGTACGCCAAGGATGCCAAGGAAGCCGAAGATCCGAAAGCCTTTCTGGAAGAGAAGGAAGCCGAGTATAACAAACTCTTCACTAATCCTTACCAGGCAGCCAAGTACGGTTACATCGACGATGTGATAGAGCCGCGCAACACACGTTTCCGTGTCATTCGCGCGTTGGCCCAGTTGCAGACCAAGAAATTATTGAACCCCGTGAAGAAGCATGGGAATATTCCATTGTAATCCGATAATATAAAAATGATGTTACACAGAAGATTTTTAGGAATCCTTGTTGGTTTGACGGCTGTGGTCGCTGCTTTCGGGCAGGGCGCCTTCAGTTTCAAAATCAATGAAGTGGTAGTCTCCAATACGGACGGTCTCATAGATGAGTACGGCGAACGTACGGGATGGATTGAGATTGCCAATACTTCATGGGGAACCAACAATCTCCGTAGTTGTTACCTGACTACGAATCGTGAGGCTTTGAACAAAGGACTTTCCGTGCCGGAACGCGTCAAGTTGATGTCGTTGATACCGAAAGGTGACGAACGGACGAACTTGACCGCCCAGCAACGTATCGTGTTCTTCGCCGACGGACAAACCAACCTGGGCACATTGCACACGAACTTCACCTTGAAGGAGGGCGAGGAAAACTTCATCGCCTTGTTTGACGGAAACGGTAAGACGTTGCTCGATTCCATTACCGTACCGCCTTTGGCCGAAAACCAGTCTTACGCCCGGGTATATGATTCCGAGAGCGAGACCTACGTATGGGTAGTGCTCGATGCGAACGAAGTGACTCCGGGAGCTCCGAACGTAGGGCAGGGAAAGGTACAGGATAAGGTGGCGGAATTCAAAGAGAAAGACCCCTACGGCGTGGCCATGTCTATCATGGCGATGGGAGTCGTGTTCGGTTGTCTGCTTGCCCTTTATGTCTTTTTCCGTTTGTTCGGTTACATGGTGGCCTTATTCTCCAAGATGGCTCGCGTGAGAGCCATCCGTGCGCTCCACGACCAGGCGGACAAAGCCGCTGTCATGGCCAAGCAGGGACTGGAGACTAAGGGCGTGGACATGAAAGTGTATATGGCCGTCATTGCCATGGCGCTCCGTGATTATGAAGAAGACGTGCATGACGTGGAAAGCAATGTGCTGACCTATCACACCGAGGAGCACTCGGAATGGAATGCGAAAGGATACACCATGCGCGAGTGGCCGGAGTAAAATCATTTGTTTAAGTCTAATCAATAAAAAGAATCATCATGAAAGAATATAAATATAAGGTAAAAGGAGCCGAATATACGGTGAAGATAAACGATGTGGAAGGCAATATGGCCAAAGTGGAAGTGAACGGGATTCCGTTTGAAGTGGAGATGGAACGTCCGATGCACCTGACGCATAAACCGGTGATACGTCCGGTAGCCCATGTGCACCACGGTCCGGTCACTCCGGCTGCCGCTCCGGCTGTGCAACCCGAAGTCCCGGCAGGCAACGGTACTGCCGTCCGTGCTCCTCTGCCCGGTACGGTGAATGCTGTGGCGGTCACTGTGGGACAAGCTGTCAAGAAAGGGCAGACCGTAGTGGTGCTCGAAGCCATGAAAATGGAAAACAATATCAACGCCGAGTGCGACGGTACGGTGACAGCCGTGCATGTAAACAAGGGAGACTCGGTGCGTGAAGGTGCAATGTTGGTAACAATCGGTTAGGACTATGGAAGTATTTGATTTCATTGGAACAAAATTGTCCGACTTCCTCACTTATACGGGATTTGCGAATGCCGAGATGGGGAATTGGATTATGATTCTGGTCGGTGCGTTCTTCTTATGGCTGGCCATCAAGAAGGATTTCGAGCCTTTGCTTTTGATTCCTATCGGTTTGGGTATTATTTTAGGAAATATTCCTTTTAAAGCCGTAGGGCTGGAAGTCGGGCTTTACGAGGATAATTCCGTGTTGAACATTTTTTATCAAGGGGTGAAGACCGGGTGGTATCCGCCCTTGGTCTTCCTTGGTATCGGTGCCATGACGGATTTCTCGGCGTTGATAGCCAATCCGAAGCTTTTGCTGGTCGGTGCTGCCGCCCAATTCGGTATTTTCGGGGCTTATATGATAGCCTTGGCCTTGGGATTCGAGCCTAACCAGGCGGCGGGCATCGCCATCATCGGAGGAGCCGACGGGCCTACGGCCATCTTCTTGTCTTCCAAACTCTCGCCGAACCTGATGGGGGCCATTGCCGTGTGCGCCTATTCCTACATGGCTTTGGTGCCGGTCATTCAGCCGCCCTTGATGCGCTTGCTCACCACGAAAAAAGAGCGCGTGATACGCATGAAACCCGCCCGTCAGGTGTCGCAGACCGAAAAAATTATCTTCCCCATCGTCGGTCTGTTGCTGACCACGTTTATCGTGCCTTCAGGCTTGCCGTTGTTGGGTATGCTGTTCTTTGGTAATTTGCTGAAAGAAAGTACGAAGACCACCCGTCTGGCCAAGACGGCCGGTAGTGCGTTGAACGATGTGATTGTGATGTTGCTTGGCCTTACGGTGGGATGTTCCACGCAGGCCAGTGAGTTCCTGACGATGGATACCATTAAGATTTTCTTCCTCGGTGCGTTGGCTTTTATCATCGCCACTGCTTCCGGCGTGTTGTTCGTCAAGTTCTTCAACCTGTTCTTGCCGAAACACAAGAAAATCAATCCGCTTATCGGTAATGCGGGCGTATCTGCCGTGCCGATGGCTGCCCGTATTTCGCAAAATTTAGGATTGGAATACGATTCCAAGAATTACCTGTTGATGCATGCCATGGGGCCGAACGTGGCCGGTGTGATAGGCTCGGCTGTGGCTGCCGGTGTGCTGTTGGGCTTCTTGAGTTGACAGGCATAGGCAAACGCAATGCCATGAAAGGCCATCGCCCGTATGGGACGGTGGCCTTTCGTGTGTTTAAGATGTCCTTTTTCCCTCATGCGGATAAAAAAAAGGACAAAAGGCGATGTGGTGCAGAAAAGAATCCTTATCTTTGCCGCAGATCAGCCAGCCCGGAGGGGCAGGTGGGTCTATTTAGAGGAAAGGGACGTTTACGGACGTTTTCTTCCGTATTCAAACTTCGCAAACTTGAATCATCCAGGAAGAAGCGGCAACGGGAACGTCCACGTTTAGGTGTATTATACCTTGCCCGGAGTGCATTCGCATGCACTTCGGGGCTTTGCATAATATCATCTCGGCGTGGGCTGGCTGTGTTGCTTATCCTTGGATGGGGCAATGCGAAGGCCTGAATACGGGATGAGCGGAAGTACAGATGCCCACGTCCTTTTTTATCAATTGCCGAATCAGGGGTTGTTCTATAGGCACAGAAACAGTGTGTATCATGAAACAGAGACACTTTTGGATGTTTTGGGCGGCCTTGTGGGCTTGCCTGCCGGTGCTTGCCGTGGAATATTCTGGCAAGTGCGGCGAAAATGTCACTTATCGTTTGGATACGGAGACCGGGGTGTTGTCCGTCAGCGGTACGGGGGATATCTCCCTCGTGGACGGGCAGACCCAAGCTCCGTGGTATGGTCAAAGGGCTTCCGTCAAGTCCGTCGTCGTGGGCGACGGGGTGGGGTTTCCCCGTTATGATTGGTTGAATGGCTGCGATTCCATTGAGGAACCCGTGTATAACAGCAGCACCTTTTATTACTTGCCGAGGACGTTCTTCTACTATCATGAAGTCGAATACGACTTTTTGCCGGAGGGGAGAAAGCATATAGCCCCTTATGCTTGCGCGAATGTCAAGGGGCTGGAAAAATTGGTGATTCCCGAAGGGTATGAGACCGTTGGCGACCAGGCTTTTTATAATTGTACTTCTTTGGGTACGGCAGTCCTGCCCGAAAGCATGAAGGTCTTGGGATATGCGGCGTTTCAGGGGTGTGGTTCCCTTTATGCCATCAATATTCCGGACGCTTTGGAGGATGCAGGTTTCAATTGCTTTTTGGGTTGTAATCATATCGAAAAGCCTCTCTACAATGATAAATGCTTCTTTTATTGTCCGTCCGAAATGACCGGGGAATACACTATTCCCGGCAGTCCGCAGCGGATTAATAAGATGGCCTTTTACGAATCCCGTTTGTCCACCGTGCATATCCCTTCGAGCGTAAAGGTCATCGAGGAGTCGGCTTTTTTACAGAGCTATGGTTTGACCTCCATTGAGCTTCCCTCAGGATTGGATAGCATAGGGATGAATGCGTTTGATTTTTGTGGCAATTTGGAAACGATAGCTATACCGGATAACGTTTCATATATAGGAACAAACACCTTTCGTGGTTGTCCCAAACTCCAATCGGCTGTTTTGCCCCAGGGTATGCGGTGCATTCCGGCTGGTATATTTGATGGCTGTTCCGAATTAAGGGATGTGGAGCTTCCGGAACGTCTGGACAGCATAGGGGCTTATGCCTTTCACGGCACGGGACTGGTCTCCCTTTCTCCTTTGCCCGAGGGGCTGAAGTATATCGGGGAGGCGGCTTTTTCCGAGTGCAGGGCTTTGAAGGAAATCAACCTGCCCGAGACGGTGGACAGCATCGGCTATAAAGCTTTTTATTATTGCAATTCGATTCAGGAGCCGCTGTATAATTCAAAATACTTTGTCCGCCTGCCCAATATCAGAGGGGAATATACCGTACCGGACGGAATCCGTAAGATTGCGGATTATGCTTTTTTCTCGTGCGATACGGTTACGGCCATCTACTTGCCTGCCAGTGTGGAAGAGATTGGGGAAGCGGCATTCTTATGGTGCACTTCGTTGGAAAAAGTGGGGCTGCCGGACGGTATTACAGAGATTAAGGATTTTACCTTCCAAACCTGTGTCTCGCTTTATTCCTTGTCCTTGCCCGAAAGTGTAGTCAGTATTGGCAATCGTGCGTTTGCAGCTTGTTCCAAGTTGCCATCCGTGGAATTGCCCGAAGGCTTGGTCAGGATAGGCGATGAGGCATTTTATAGTTGCACGGGGATGGAGGATGTCGTAATCCCGGCTAAAGTGGATTATCTCGGCGACCGTGCTTTTGGTGGTTGTACGGGGTTGACTTCCGTGACGGTGGATGAGGAACAGATTGATACGGTCGGAGTGGATGTCTTTGCGGATTGTCCCAATCTGAAGAATATCACGTCTTTTGGCGGCACATATTACAGTTGTCCACAAGATGTCGTCAACTGTGTCGTTCCGCAGGGTATCGAACGGATTGCCGACCGTGCCTTTGCGGGTCGTACGAAATTGGAGAGCGTGCAACTTCCTCGGGGCGTGCGGGCTATCGGGGATGAAGCCTTTAGCGATTGCCCTTTGCTGAAAACTGTGGTGCTCCCGGATACTTTGGAAGAACAGGGGGGTGGCATGTTTAAGAATTGCACCGCCTTGGAGGAAATAGATTATCCGTATATTGGTGTAGGCAGATTGGCAGAAGAAACTTTCAAGGGTTGCGTGAACTTGAAGGCGGTCCACCTGAAAGAAGGGCTTGTAAAAATCGATCCCAATGCTTTTGAAGGCTGCGTGGGCTTGTCTTCCCTTGAGTTGCCCAATACGGTACGTGAAATACAGGTTGACGCATTCAAGGATTGTTCGGGGCTGACCCATATTAAGCTGTCGGCAGCCTTGGATTATTTTGATTCAGATGCTTTCTATGGTTGCCTCAATTTGGAATCGGTTGAGATGGATGAGGCCAATCCCGATTATGCTTCATACCGGGGCATCTTATATAATAAGGAGAAAACGTATGTCAGTTATATACCGCAGGGCATTAAGGAAATCTCCATCCCGGCCACTTTTACAGATATGTCTTACAGCATAAGTTTCACGGAGTCCTTCTTTAAGAAGTATCCCAAGGTCTATTCGTTGGAACTTCCGTTCATAGGCGCGAGCAAAGACGGGGATTATGGTTACAAGAGCTTTTTGGGCTATGTGTTTGAACGGGATATGTCGAGAGACACTACTTATTCGGAAACGAGCTTGGGAGTGACACACACTTATGAACTGAATGCTTACACCTTGCCGGAGAACATCAAGAAACTGACGCTTTATTGCGATACCTTGTATCGGGAGCAAATGGATTATGTGGTAAGTGAGAGCGATTATAATCCGTATCTCCCTAAGACTGAGAAGAATGTCACATTCTTGGCACATTTGGATACGCTCGTCATCCACGCCACGACCGACATCGATGCGGATGTCCTCAATGGCCGGTGCGAGGGGCTGAAGGTCTTGGTGTTGGACAAGGCGAATAAGCTTCCTTCCCTCACCTTTGAAGGCATGGACAATCTGCAAAGCCTGACGGTGGGGCAGGTAGGCACGATGGATTTCGGATGCTTGTCCAACCTGGTCGGACTGAAGGAATTGAACCTGCCGTTTGCCGGGGCGGGTTCGGCCTCCACTGCAGCCAATTTCGGCGAACTCTTCGGCATGATTCCCGACGATGCGAAAAGGCGCGTCGTGCAGTTCAAGGAAGACGGGAGTAGCGAGACTTATTACGTGTCCGCCGGCTTGGAGAAGTTGGTGTTGTCCGAAGGGCTTGAGACCCTGCCTTACGGGGCTTTCTACAACTGTAGCATGCTGAAGGAATTGGTTCTCCCCTCGTCCCTTTACATGGTGGGCGAACGCGCTTTGTACGGATGTGCCGGGTTGACGGACATTTACTGCAAGGGGGCTGAGCCTTCTTCGGCCTACAGCAACACGTTCGAGGGCGTGCGGGTCAATTCCTGCAAGCTGCATGTGCCTTATAACTCCTCCGACATGTACCGCCGCAGCACGGGATGGAAGGATTTCTACTACATAGAGGAAGAGGCACCCGTCGTCATTTCCGTGGTAAAGAACATCGAAAACGCAGGCGTGATTTATGGCTTACAGGAATACCAACCCGGGGTCGTGGCCGAACTGAAAGCCGTGGCACACTCCGGATACACCTTCTCCGGATGGACGGAAGGCGGAGAAGTCGTCTCCACCGATGCCACTTACACGTTCACCGTGGAAAGCGACCGTAGCCTGATTGCCGTGTTCACGCCTGTGAGCGGCAGCAATGAGATTGCCACCGTGCCGGAAAGCACGAAGGTCAGCTTCACATGGGAGGCCGAGGAAGGGGCTTCCACCTACCGGCTCGACGTGTACGAGGACGAAGCCATGACGAAACTGGCCGGGACGCTCGTGTTCGATGCGGAAGGGAACGTCGTGGAGAAGCGTGCTGCCACACGTTTGACCGCTACGATAGACGGATTGACGGCTTCTACCGATTACTACTACCGTATGACGGCCTACGGCGAGACGGAGCAAGTCATCTCGCAATATACCGGCACGTTCAGCACGACCGAGGCTGATGCCATCATGGGATCCGTGGCAGAGGAGATGTCCGTGGCAGCCGTGCCGGGCGGCATCGTGGTTCGCCATGCCCCTGAAGGCGTGGTGCGTGTGTTTGCCATTTCCGGGGCATGTGTGGCTACACGCATGTCGGAAGGAAGCAGCAACCTGTCCGTGGATTTGGACAAGGGTTTCTATGTCGTGGTGGCCGGTGGAAAATCCTGCAAGGTGATGGTGCGGTAACCCGTGCTGTGCCCTGAAAGGGTGGTTTGGTTCTCCCGAAAAGACTTTAAGATATGGCAAAGGCCCGGGCTTGTAAAAGCCCGGGCCTTTATCGTGAAAAAAGAAAGGAAGTGAGTTATGGGTGCGATTATTATGAGTGCATTGGTATCTGTAATAGCCATTGTCGGTGGTGTTTATTTTTGGATTCAGGACAAGAAAGAGACGCGGAAGGAAATGTGACAGTCAGCCCTTTGGCGTAGCTGTTCTCTTGAATTATATTTACGGGTGACCTTTTTGTGCCGTTTTTCTGCTTATGGGATGTAAGTGCTAGTAAATGAAAGACTTATAAATCCTATTTGTTCCTCTTTTTATCTTCCGCAGATTTGAAAATCAATCTCAAGAGATTGATTTTTCGTTTGGCTGAGATTGATTTTCCGTTCTCTGCAGAATGATTCGGCTTCCTCCGGAGGTGTAAAAAATCCTCACAGCACATCGGAAGACGCAGAAATAATTCTTGTTTTTTCCTTTACTTTATTTTTTTCTTCGTACTTTTGTGTAAAAGGACTTTCACGCTAACAGATATGGAACATGAAAGAAAGAAGGTATTGGTCGGCATGTCGGGTGGCATCGACAGTTCGGCGGTGTGCCTGATGTTGTTGGACGAAGGCTACGAAGTGGTGGGCGTGACGATGCGCGTGTGGGATCTGCCGCGCCAGTTTGCCGATACGGGACAAGAATATCCCGATTTCATACAAGATGCCCGGGCTTTGGCCGCCCGTTTGGGCATCGCCCATTATGTAGCCGACGAGCGGACGGCCTTTAAGGACATCGTGGTCCGTAATTTTGTGGATGAATATCTTGCCGGGCGTACGCCGAATCCCTGTGTGATGTGCAATCCCGCGTTCAAGTTCCGCGTGTTGGCGGAGTGGGCGGATAAGTTGGGTTGCGATTATATCGCCACGGGACACTATGTGAGGGTGAAGGAAGAAGGCGGCCGTTACGGATTGTATTGCGGTGTGGACGGGAAGAAAGACCAGTCCTATTTCCTTTGGCGACTGGGGCAAGACGTGTTGTCGCGCTGTATTTTCCCTTTGGGCGCACTGCGGAAGGAAGACGTGCGGGGCTATCTGGCACGGAAGGGATTTGAGATGAAAGCCCGCGGCGGAGAGTCGATGGAGGTCTGTTTCATAGACAAGGATTACCGTGAGTTTCTGCGGGAACAAGTGCCCGACTTGGATCGGCGCGTGGGCGAAGGCAAGTTTGTCGACGTACAGGGGCGCGTCATCGGTACACACTGCGGTTTTCCGTATTTCACGGTGGGGCAGCGTAAGGGGTTGGGCATTGCCTTGGGCAAGCCGGCCTACGTGTTGAGGCTGAATGCCCGGAAGAATACGGTGATGCTGGGTGATGCGGAAAATCTTGAGGCGTGTGCCATGTTGGTTTGCGGGGGGCGCATCTCGTCCGAGGCCGATTGGGCCGACGGGCAGCTTTCCGTGCGTATCCGTTATCGCAGCCGTCCGATACCGTGCAGTGTACGCCAAGTGAAAAACCGGTTTCCGGAAGAAGGAGGCGGCGAGGATTTGTGGTTGGTGCGTTTTAAGGAGAAGGCTTCGGCTGTGACACCCGGCCAGTCTGCCGTGTTCTACGTCGGTGACAAGATGGCAGGCGGTGCCTACATCGGTTCGCAACGGGGGCTGCAAGCTTATTTGGAAGACTGAGATGGAGGCATTGACACTATATGAATTGAATGGGCTGGTGCGCGGTACGCTGGAACGTACGTTGCAGGCCGAATATTGGTTGCAGGCCGAACTGAGCGAGGTACGCGAGGCTTACAACGGCCATTGTTATCTGGAGTTCGTGCAGAAGTCCGTGAACGGCCGTGACTTGGTGGCCAAAGCTCGCGGTGTGATTTGGGCCGGGATGTACCGTCTGCTGAAACCCATGTTCGAACGGGAGACGGGGCGGACTTTATCGCCGGGACTGAAGGTTTTGGTCAAGGTCGGGGTCGCCTTTCATGAACTTTATGGCTATTCGCTGACCGTGACGGACATCGATCCGGCCTATACGTTGGGCGACATGGCGCGTCTGCGCAGGGAGATTCTGGCACGCTTGGAGGCGGACGGCATTCTGAACGACAACAAGGAATTGTCTTTGCCGCTGTCGGCCAACCGTATAGCCGTCATTTCGTCGGCCACAGCCGCCGGTTACGGTGATTTCTGCAACCAGTTGCTCCGCAATGACTATCGCCTGCGTTTCACCGTCCGGCTTTTCCCTGCCGTGATGCAGGGCGAACATGTGGAATCATCGGTGCTGGCGGCGTTGGATGCCGTTATGGCCCGGCAGGACGACTGGGATGCCGTGGTGATTATCCGGGGCGGAGGAGCAACCAGTGACTTGTCCGGCTTCGACACCTATTTGCTGGCAGCGGCCTGTGCGCAGTTTCCTTTACCGGTGATAACCGGCATCGGGCATGAACGTGACGATACGGTGATAGACCTCGTGGCCCATACGCGGGTGAAGACCCCTACGGCTGCTGCAGCTTTTCTCATCCATCACCAGTTGGAGGCGGCCTCGCGTCTGGAGGCTGTGGCACGCGAAATCCAACAGCAGGCCAAGGGGCGCATGGAGGGTGAGCGTTTGCGCGTGGAGCGTTTGTCCGCCCGATTGTCGGCGGCAGCCCTGCAGGTGCGTACCCGTGGGGAGCGCAGGTTGGAGCAGATGGCCACATGCCTGTTCCATGCCGGACGGCAACGCCTTTCCGACGAACGCCATCGCCTCGACCTGTATGCCGGGCGGATAGGGCGCGGCATTCCCGTGCGCATGGAGCGCGAGCGGTTCCGCTTGCAGCTCCTGCAACAGAAATGCGAGGCGGCCGACCCCGTCTTGTTGCTTAAAAGGGGATACAGCATGACGTTTTGCGGTGGAAAGTTGGTGCGGAAAGCTTCGGAACTGAAAGGAGGAGAAGAAATCACGACCTGTTTGGCGGAAGGTGAGATCCGCTCAGTCGTACAATAAGATAAGGTATATGAAGAAAGAAAACTTGTCATACGAGGAAGCCATGGCGCGTTTGGAAGAATTGGTGCGCCGGATAGAGTCCAACGAGACCGGCATCGACCGGTTGGCCGGGGAACTGAAGGAAGCGCAACGCTTGGTGGCGTTCTGCCGCGAGAAGCTTTATGCGACGGACGAAGAAATCAAGAAAATACTGGAATCGGGCGAAAAAGAGGCCTGAGACAGTTCCGGCTTCGTCCGGTGTAGGGCGTTTTTCTTGTTAAATGATAAATTCTTTGCGGAAAACGCCTTTAAAATAATAAATTTCTGTAATTTTGTCTTTCAGAATGAAATTTAAAAACGGAAAAGATGAAAGAAATCGATTGGGCGAACCTGTCTTTCGGCTATATGAAGACAGACTATAACGTACGTTGCTATTATCGTGACGGAAAGTGGGGAGAGATTGAAGTTTGTTCGGAGGAGACCCTCAATATCCACATGGCGGCTACTTGCCTGCATTACGGGCAGGAAGCTTTCGAGGGGCTGAAGGCTTACCGTTGTCCGGACGGTAAGGTGCGCGTGTTCCGCATGGACGAGAATGCCAAGCGTTTGCAGAGCACGTGCCGCGGCATACTGATGCCCGAACTGCCTACGGAACGTTTTGAAGAAATGGTCAAGAAGGTGGTACGGCTCAACGAGCGTTTTATCCCGCCATACGAGAGCGGGGCCACGTTGTACATCCGTCCGCTGCTTATCGGTACGGGTGCCCAAGTGGGCGTGCATCCGGCCAACGAATACCTCTTCGTGATCTTCGTCACGCCGGTAGGGCCGTACTTCAAGGGAGGCTTCGCCGCCAATCCGTACGTGATTATCCGCGAGTTCGACCGTTCCGCACCGTTGGGAACGGGTATCTATAAAGTGGGCGGTAACTATGCGGCGAGCTTGAAAGCGAACAAGATGGCACACGATTTGGGCTACTCCTGCGAGTTTTACCTCGATGCGAAAGAAAAGAAATACATCGACGAATGCGGGGCTGCCAACTTCTTCGGCATCAAAAACAATACGTATGTCACGCCGAAGTCCACGTCCATCCTGCCTTCCATCACCAACAAGAGCCTGATGCAGTTGGCCGAAGACATGGGCATGACGGTGGAACGCCGCCAGATTCCGGAAGAAGAACTGGCCACTTTCGAAGAGGCCGGGGCATGCGGTACGGCTGCGGTCATCAGCCCCATCGAGCGTATCGATGATTTGGAAAACAAGAAGAGCTATATTATCAGCAAAGACGGCAAGCCGGGACCGGTTTGTACTCAATTATATCATCACCTGCGTAATATCCAGTACGGCATCGAACCCGATGTGCACGGATGGACTACGGTGGTGATGGAGTGATTCATTCATTAAAAAATCTATTATCATGATTAGAAGTGCAAGTGAAATGCGGGCTGCAGCCCGGGCGTCGCTCTCCGGAAAATGGGGCGGCGCGGTTATGGTTACGTTGGTTTATCTGGCGGTTATGGGAGTGTTGCCGGCCGGTATCGACTTAAAAGTTTATGATGGAGTAGGTTCCATTATACAGTTGGTGCTGATGCCTCTTGGTTGGAGTATATCTGTGCTGTTCCTTGACAATTTGCGTAGTGGCGACGAGTATAAGGTCGGGCAGTTATTCGAGGGTTTTCGCGATTACACCCGTGTGGCCGGGACGATGATACTCACCGGTATCTATACGTTTCTTTGGACCTTGTTGCTTATCGTGCCGGGCATCATCAAGTCTTTTTCTTACGCCATGACGGCTTTTGTCTTGCGGGATAATCCCGAATTGAAATTCAATGGTGCCATTGAAAAAAGCATGAAGATGATGGACGGTCATAAGTTCGACCTGTTTTATTTGTACTTGACCTTCATAGGTTGGGGGTTACTTTGCATCTTGACGTTGGGCATCGGCCTCTTGTGGTTTGTCCCTTACATGCAATCAGCTTTAGCGCACTTCTATGAAGACGTGAAAGCCGAGTACGAAGCGGCTCAGGCGCAAGGGGAATAAAGAGTTAGGGGACAAATGGATAATGTTTCTGTTGCTTACTACGAATTTTTGTAGTATATTTGCGGTGTTGTAAATGAGCAGAGTTATGAAGGTGGATTTGACCGAACAGGAAGAAGAACTGATTGCAGCTATCCGGAATTACCGTAAATCTTTCCCGAACGGAAGACCGGAATTACTTTGGTATGCTCAGCGGTTGTTTGACGAGATGGTGGATTTGCCTTAGTGTTTAATCAGGCATTGCTTGTGCAATACCAAAAAGGAAAAGATGTAATGGAAACAATTATTCAAGAGCCTGTGAAGATAACGGACATGAAACAACGTTTAGGCGACATCCTGTTTGCGGTATCATGGCGAGACTTGTCGCGTACATACTTTGATAAATCAGTGTCATGGCTTTATCATAAGATGGACGGCATAGATGGTAATGGCGGAACGGGTGGCTTTACTCCGCATGAAGCAGAGCAGATGAAAGGGGCTTTATGTGATTTGGCTGACCGTATACGTCGGGCGGCTGATAATATCTGAGTGTATTTCGAATTCATAATTTTGAGCTGCCGGCAAGAGGAAAGTTTGTCGGCGGCTTTTTTATTCTTCTGATATTGCCTACCTTTGTGACGGATAAACAGATAGATTAAAAAAAGGAATGGGAAAAGGAAAATTAGCAAAGTTTGCCGACATGGCCAGTTACCCTCATGTGTTTGAATACCCTTATTCGGTCGTGGATGAAGTGCCTTTCGATATGAAAGGACGTTGGCATGAAGATTTTTTCCGGAACGACCATCCTATTGTGTTGGAACTCGGGTGCGGACGGGGTGAATATACCGTGGGGCTGGCCCGTTTGTATCCCGACAAGAACTTTATCGGGGTGGACATCAAGGGCGCCCGTATGTGGACGGGAGCCACGGAGGCGTTGCGCGAAGGCTTGTCCAACGTGGCGTTCCTGCGCACGAACATAGAGATTATCGACCGTTTCTTTGCCGAAGGCGAAGTGGCCGAGATTTGGCTGACGTTCAGCGACCCGCAGATGAAGAAGGTGACCAAACGTCTGACCTCCACTTTTTTTATGACGCGTTACCGCCGTTTCCTGCAAGACCGTGGACGGATTCACTTGAAAACCGATTCCAATTTCCTTTTCACTTATACGGAATATATGGTGGAAAAGAACGGTTTGCCCTTGGAGTTTTCCACCCGCGACTTGTATCACAGTACGTGGGCTGAGCATCCGGACACCGAAGAAGCCCGTATCCTGAACATTCGGACGTATTACGAACAGCAATGGCTCGACCGCGGACTGGATATCAAATACATGCGTTTCCTCTTGCCGCAAGCCGGAGAACTGGCGGAGCCGGAAGTGGAGATAGAATTGGATGAATACCGGAGTTACAACCGCAGCAAGCGCAGCGGATTGTCGACGGCTAAATGAAAGAACGAATTAAAATACCGAACTTATGGAAATATATCCCAAATTGATTATGGACGCACTGGCTACCGTGCGTTATCCCGGTACGGGAAAGAACATCGTAGAGGCGGGGATGGTGGAAGACGATCTGCGTATCAGCGGGCTGCATGTCAGTTTTTCGTTGATTTTCGACAAGCCGACGAATCCTTTCCTCAAGTCGCTCGTGAAAGCTTCCGAGGCTGCCATCCATGCCTACGTGGGCAAGGAGGTGGAAGTGGAGATACACACCAAAACCTTGCAGGCTCCCCGTCCGGAGGTGGGGCAACTGTTGCCCGGTGTGAAGAATATTATCGCCGTGTCGTCCGGCAAAGGCGGTGTGGGGAAATCTACGGTAGCGGCCAACCTGGCTGTGGGGTTGTCCAAGTTAGGCTACAAAGTCGGCTTGTTGGATGCCGACGTGTTCGGACCGAGCATGCCCAAGATGTTCCATGTAGAGGATGCGCATCCTTATGCCGAATCGGTGGACGGCCGTGATTTGATTGTGCCGGTGGAGAGTTACGGCATCAAGATGCTGTCTATCGGTTTCTTTGTCGATCCCGACCAGGCCACTTTGTGGCGTGGGGCGATGGCCTGCAACGCGCTGAAGCAGTTGATAGGCGATGCAAACTGGGGCGAC
>ULYD01066182.1_pt1 | contig 23455 bp, 30 predicted proteins | sample 1961831 | NCBI WGS metagenome assembly ULYD01 (sample SAMEA4835854, study PRJEB28245) | human gut metagenome | biome: gut microbiome; material: fecal sample | place: Denmark | collected 2008 | reverse complement strand
TTAACTGAAAAGTTGCATTTTCAAAGGTGCGAAGTTTGAGTTACGGTACAAATTACGAGAAATCCTCTGTGCTGGAACGCCATGACATGGCGGCGGAGACCCTGCCCCAGCCCGCTCATGGCCGTTTCGCTGCCGTGGAGAAGTGCCGCCTGTGCAACTATACCTGCTATGACTACACGGCGGCCAAGGCCGTTGTTGCCAGCTACTACGGCGTGGCAGACGGACAGCCCCATACCATCAGCGTCACGGACTTGTCTGAAGCCGGTGTCCGCACGGCCATCCGCTACGGCAACAGCGCGGATAGCTGCACCATGACCACCGCACCCAACTATACGGACGAGGGTCAGTACACTGTCTATTACGAGATTACCTACACCTGTGACGGTGTGGATATGACGGAAAACGGTGTGGCCTATGTCTGGCTGTGGGATGATACCACAGATGAAAACGGCAACTGCGGCTGTGGCTGCTCTAACCCCAACTGTGGCTGTCAGAACAAGCACTGCAACGGAAATTGCTGTGCCGACAAGGGCTGCGGTGAAAACCACAAGTATATTCTGCTGGACAGCACCAAGGCCGGCTGCACCACCCTCGGCTATGACCGCTACCTCTGCACGGAGTGCGGCAAAATCGAAAAGCGCGACTATGTGGACTCTCTGGGCCACGCATGGCAGGGCATCGTCATCCGTGACGCCACCTGCGAAACCGATGGCAAGCTGCTGGAGCTTTGCTCCCGCTGCGGACAGATGAAGCAGACCGCCACGCCCAAGGGCGAACACAGCTATGAGGTCTATACCGTGGCCGCCACCTGTACCAGCCCCGGCTATACCGTCCGGGAATGCTCCGTTTGCGGTGACCGCCATATCGAGGACATTACTCCCGCCATTCCGCATGATTACAAGGCTCATGTGATCGAGGCTACCTGCGATGCAGAGGGAAAGACCATCCATCGCTGCGATGGATGCGGCAGTTCCTTTGTAACGGATTATACCTCCCCGCTGGGCCATAGCTGGGACAAGGGCACCCTTGTCACCAACGCCACCTGCACCGGCGAGGGGGTCATGGAATACCGCTGCACCCGCTGTGGCTACCACCGTCTGGATGCTGACCCCGCGGATGGCCACACCCCCGGCGCTTCTGCTACCTGCACGGAACCCCGGCTCTGCACCCGCTGCGGCGCCGTGCTGGAAAAGGCTCTGGGACATGATTACAAGTCCGAAGTGACGGCTCCCACCTGCACGGAGATGGGTTATACCACTAACACCTGTGCTCGCTGCGGCGATACCAACAAGAGCGACTACACCGAGCCTGCCGGTCATAAGCCCAGCGACTGGATCGTTGACAAGCAGCCTACCACCGACTCTGAGGGCGGCAAGCACAAGGAATGTACCGTGTGTGGCGAAAAGCTGGAGACACAGCCCATCGAAAAGATCTACAACAGCGCCACCACAGACAGTAAGGGTGAGGCCGTTGTGGGCGGCTACCTTGTGACCGTCACCGATACCGACACCAAGAATCCCGTCGCAAACGCCGCTGTGGCGCTCCATAAGGACAATTCGATCTCCATCCGCCTGCCCAATAGCCGTCTGCTGGACTACGCAGACCAGACCACCGTCACCGTGCAGCTGGTCAAGGACAAGAGCGCGGTACCGGGCATGAGCATTGCCGTTACAGACAAGAATGATAACTACGCCTCCGGTAAAACCGACGTCGCGGGCCAAATCACCGTTCCCACCGGCAGCGGCAAGACCAATGAGGACGGTAAGGTCACTGCTGGCTATGAGGATGCGGACGGCGACCGTTGGACGCTGACCATCAAGGTGGAGCATACCGATACCGGACGCCCCATCCCCAACGCGGAGGTCGCCATCGGCAAGACCGGCAATATTACGGTCAAACTGCCGGATGGCACGGACCTGGATAAAAACCACCGTGTGACGGTTACCGTCACCGACCATAAGAAAAATCCGCAGGAGAATAAAAACATCATTGTTAAGGGCGACCTGAGCCAAACGGCCAAGGGCAAGACGGATCAGGACGGCAAGCTGACCGTTCCGGAAATCGAGGAAAGAGAGCGTCACGGCACCTATATCCTGGGCTACACAGACGGGACCTTCGGCCCCAGCCGCAGCATGACCCGCGCGGAGGCCGCCGCTATCTTCGCCCGCCTGCTGGCGGAGAAGAACGGCGATACCATTTCCACCGTGGCCAACACCAGATTTACGGATATTCCCGCCCATGCATGGTACTCCGGTTATGCCAAATATCTCAATAACAACGGTGTTACCTACGGTAAGAGCAAGACCATCTTTGCCCCCAACGATGCCATTACCCGCGCCGAGTTCACCACGCTGGCCGTCCGCTTCTTTGATGTGTACGGCGATGGCGATGCTGAGATCATGGAGCAGTATAAGGACTTCAACGATGTGAGCGACGGCTATTGGGCCGCCGCGTACATCAAGGCTGCCGCCAAGCATGGCTGGATCAACGGCTATGGCGACGGCTCCTTCCGTGCTGACGACGAGATCAACCGCGCGGAGGTTGTGACCATCGTCAACCGTCTGCTGGGCCGCGAGGCGGATGAAAACTACATTGCGGATAACCTCCGCAAGCTGAACACCTTCCCGGATGTCAGCCGCAAGCATTGGGCGTACTACGCAGTCATGGAGGCTGCCAACGCCCATACCGCCATTCTTGGTGACAGCGAAAGCTGGAGCAAGTAAACACCCTGCCGCCCTCCCGATGCCGGGAGGGCGGCTTTTCTAACATCAAACATCATAATTAAAAAGGAGAACTGAACTATGCTGAAGATCACTGCTATTGGTAACCTGACCAACGATGTGGAACTGAAAATGAATGAGACCACCGGCAAGCCTTACGCCATCCTGCGGATCGCCTCGGACCGCCGCTACAAGGATAAGTCCGGCAACCGTCTCACCGACTTTATCTCCATCAAGGTGCGCGGCCCTCTGGCCGAGCGCTGCGCCGAGTTTGCCTGGAAGGGCTGCAAGCTGGCGGCGTTCGGTGATTTCGAGACCATCACCTTTGAGAATGAGCCGGAGCGTCAGCCCGGCTTCCTCATCAAGGCCAGCGATGTGGAGTTCCTCTCGCCCCGCAAGGCGGAGGATTCTGCTGCTACACTGGAGAATGAGAGTACCGGAGGGGTCGCTGCCTGATGAAAAATACCGGGATCACATATACCAGCGCTGAACGCAGCCCTGTGATCCTGCCGGAGATGGCCGAGCTGCTCCCGCCTTTGAGCGCGGAGCAGCTCGACGCTCTGGAAGCAGATCTCATCAAAAACGGCTGCTACGCGCCAATCATCGTCAATGAGGACATGGTCATCATCGACGGGCACAATCGTCAGGCACTGTGCGAAAAGCACGGTCTGCCGTACACGATGGCCGTTTTCTCGTTTGAGGATCTGTTGGAGGCCAAGCAGTGGGCACTGGATACCCAGAAGGGACGCCGTAATCTGGAAAAGTGGGAGCTTGGCAAAATTGCCCTGAAGCTGAAACCCGAGATTGAAGCCAAGGCCAAAGCCAACATGGCTGCTGGCGGACAGAATTTCCGCCCCAGCGAGGCCGAGGAAGGTTCGGCAACATTGCCAAACCTTCCTTCTGTTGAAAAAGCGGTAGATACCCGCAAGGAGCTGGCCGAAGCGGTCGGCTTGGGCGAGCGCACGATGGGCAAGGTCATACAGATCGACGAGAATGCTCCGGACGCCATCAAGGAGGCGCTTGATAAGAAGGAACTGTCCATCAACAAGGGCTATGACCTGACCCGTCAGCTTCAGGATGTGCCGGAGGATCAGCGGGAACAGGCTGCCGTGGAGCTGCTGGAATATGAAAAGGCAAAGAAGGACCTCAAACAGCAAAATGCGGAGATCGACCGCAGGGGCAAAGTTGCAAACACTTTCTGCAAGGCATACGAAAAGGCTTCTCTTCTGACCGCCACGGAAGAAAATGTCCGCTGCTGGACGGAAGGTACCCGCATGACGCCGGAGGAACTCCAGGACACCATAAAGGAATCCCGTGAGATCGCCCAGGTGTTCGCCGCCATTGCCGATATCATCGAGCAGAAGATCCTGCCTGCAGACTGGCGAAACACCGGCCCCGCGGAGGATATTCCCTGTGAGGTGGCGTCATGAGCGAGATGCTTTCTGTTCGCCAGTGGCAGGACCTGTTCCGCAGTGGGGCGTTTCAGGATAGATCCCGTGAGACGCAGATCCGCGCCGGGTGGTATGACTGGTTTTGCAGCGATACGGCTCTTGCCGGCAGGCTGCAGAGGATCGGCAGGGTGGTCATGGGAATCACGGAGCCTGCCATTCTGGACAATTACTATGTCTGGTTCAAAAACAACTGCCCTCTGGACGGCCCCCTCTATGATGACGTGCGCTTTGAGCCGTTGGAGGGAGACCGCTGCGGACGGTACTTTGTGGTGTCTCAGGATTGCCCTTATGAAAAGCAGAAATGGACGCTGTATACGGAGCGGAGCGGCTTTGAGACCCCGGAGTTCAGTTGCGATAGGGTCCGCGAGATGGAAAAATACCTGAACAGTCAGGGCAAAAATCTCGCTCAGACTATGCAGCTGTCCGCTGTCGTGAAAAAACCGAAAAAGGAGGAACCGACGCGATGAAAGAGAAGAAAAGTCCTTCGCCGCCCAGCCTCCCTCCTGATGCCCAAAGGGAAATCCTGAACAGGCTGTCCGCGGAGACCCGAATCAGTTCTCAGGAGATCGCCGCCATTTTGAAGCGGCACGGCGTCTGCGGCGATATGGACGCCTTGCAGGATGCCTATCGGAAGCGGCTGGGCCAGCGCCTTATGTCCACCATTCGGGATGAGACCGGCAAGCGTGAGGTGCTGGCCGCCAGTGGCGGCGAGTACGTCATCGTGGATTGCTGCAACGATCCGCAGAAGCTGAAGACCATTCGGCACCGCATCCAGGCGCAGATGAACGGACTGGATGTGTCTGCCGGAAAGGTGCGCAAGCGTGTTCATTTTCTGGAACGCTTCGCTTCTTGGGTGAGGAAGGAGACCTCGGATGGGGCGGCGTGAATTGTCAGCGGCGGATATCTACCGTAAATTCGCGGCGCAGCTGGATGAGGATGGCTTTCGGCTGTATCGCGCCGCGCAGCGGCTTACCGGCTTCCAGCCCTATGACACCTTCCCCTATGAAGATAACCGGGGCGCGTTTGAGACGGCGGACGGACATACCCTCCTGCGCTATTTGGAAGCAGCTCATTTCGATGCAGTCACATGGGAGATCGTCCCCGGCACCACCTATGAACGGGCTATCCTCGGCAAAGTGGACACCACTACACCGGAATACCGCACGTTTCGTGAAGCGATCTGCAAGGACGCACTGGGGCGCATGGGGTTGGGGCATCTCCTGAAAACAAAGGAAAAAGAAGCGAAAGAGGTAGGATATGAACGATAACATCACCGAGATCAACAAAGATACCTTCTGGAAGTTGATTCGGAGTGCAAAGGAGACCTGCGGACAGGACATGGACGCTATGATGGACTTCCTGAAAGACCGTCTGGTATCTATGGGACCGGAGCAGGCTCAGAACTTCCACGACATCCTCCACGCCTATGAGGATCTTGCGGACAAGTTTGGACTGTGGGACGCCGCCGGGGTCATGAAGGAATATGGCTGCAGCGATGACGGCTTTATCGACTTTCGCGCCTGGCTCATTGCCCAGGGAAGGGACGTCTATCTGTCCGCGCTGGCAGACCCGGACTCTCTTGCGGAGGTCATCCCCTACGGGGACTGCTGCTTTGAGACGCTCAGTTATGTGGGAGATTATGCCTATGAGCAGCTCACAGGCAAAAGCGCCTATGACCAGACGGATTGGGCAAGGTATGAAACGTTGCTGGCAGAACTGGAACAGGATATCGTCTATAAAGGCGGTATTGAATTTCCCAGAGAGGGACCGGAGCTGAAACAGTACCTGCCACGGCTCTGCGCGGCGCATCCGGGCTGGGATGGCAAGACACGCTGGAATGTGCAGCAAAAGGAAATGCGGGATCTTATCCGTGCCGGAAAGGCGTATGACCAGCGGCAAGCGCCCAAAAAGAAACACCGCAGTCATGGAGGTGAGGCCAGATGAGCGAATCCATCATCATCGGTGTGGATCATGGCTACGCCGCCATGAAAACCGCGCATTTTTCCTTTCACACCGGGCTGGTGGCCCATGAGCATGAGCCGTACACGCTGAACAATGTGTTGGAATACGGCGGTAAATATTATGTGGTGGGCAGCGGACGCCAGCCGCTCCAAAAGGACAAGACCCAAACGGAGGATTACTATCTTCTTACGCTGGCCGCCGTCGCAAAGGAACTGGCATACCGCAATGCCGGAACGGCAGCGGACATCCATCTGGCAGCCGGACTGCCGCTCACCAGCTTTGGCAGGGATAAGAAAGCGTTCCGGGACTACCTGTGCCGGGGCGGCAAACCGGTATCCTTCCGCTATGAAGGACAGGACTATGTCATCACGATCTCCAAAGTGTCGCTGTATCCGCAGGGCTATGCCGCAGCGCTGACGCAGGGTAGCCTGCTGGATGAGCCATCCGTCATCGTTGCGGATATCGGCGGCTGGACGGTGGATCTCATGCGGCTGGACAACCGCATCCCCAACGCCGCCACCTGCCGCAGTCTGGAACTCGGCATGATCCGCTGTCTGGATGAGATCAGCGAGCAGATCCGCCGTGGCCTTGGCATGTCTATGACGGCAGCGCAGCTTGAAAGCGTTCTGCGCGGCAATGCCAGCCATGTGAACGAGGACGCGAAAAAAATCATTTATCAGGAAGCGGAACGCTACACCAAACGCCTGCTCTCTGCCATCGCGGAGAGCGGTCTGGACGTCCGAGCCATGCCTGCTGTTTTTCTTGGCGGCGGTGCGGCACTGCTGAAGCGGCATGTTTACGCCGCAGACGGACTATGTCGTCCTATCATACTGGATGACGTTTGCTTAAATGCCAAGGGATATGAGCGTCTGACAGAGCGAATGTCGAAAAAGCATGAGCAGTGACAAGAAACGGCTGAACCTGTCCTTCTCCATGCGCTCACCTATCCAGCGGCAGGCGTGGCGCACGCTGATGGATATTCCGGCAGGTGAACGCACCGGCGCCGTTTGCCGGATGATCTGTGAACACAAAAATCAGCGGGAACTGCTGGAGGCTGTGCGTCAGGCAATCCGTCAGGAATTGCAGGGCAGCCAGATCCAAATCACACAAGCAGCGCCGCAGACCGGGAGCATCGACGAGGATGTTCTCGGCTTTCTTGCGTCGCTGCAGGAAGGAGATGATACAGACTGATCCGATACTTTGATATGTTTGCCGGCATTGGCGGTTTCCGCTCCGGGCTGACCCGTGCGGGCGGTTTCCAGTGTGTTGGACACTGTGAGATCGACAAATACGCCAATGCCAGCTACCAAGCGATCTACGAACCGGGAAAGGAGGAACGATACTATCCGGACGCAACCCAAATTGACCCCGCAGACCTGCCGGACTTCGACCTGCTCTGTGGAGGATTCCCCTGCCAGGCATTTTCTCAGGCTGGCCGCAGACGGGGCTTTGCCGACGCCAGAGGCACTCTCTTCTTTGAGATCGCCCGATTGGCTCAAGCAAAGCGACCTGCGTATCTGCTGCTTGAAAATGTTCCCGGCCTTTTATCGCATGACAAAGGGAAAACCTTTTCGGTCATCCTCTCCGCACTGGATGACCTGGGGTACCATGTCGAATGGACTGTGCTTAACAGCAAATGTTTTGGAGTCCCGCAATCAAGACGAAGGCTGTTCCTTATCGGATATCTTGATCCCCGATGCGCCGGGAAAATATTACCTGTCTTCGGCGCAGGTGGAAAAGCTCTTGTACAAGTCCTCGGAGGGCCGCAAGGCTCCCGGATCTATGACGCGGACGGAGTAGCCTGCACCCAGACTGCCGGCGCTGGTGGCATGGGCGGGAAGACCGGATTATACCTGGTGGGCTTTAACCGGAAAGATGGGATCGTCGGAAAGCGGGATACAGCAATTCCGCTGAACGCCAGCGATTTCAGAGGAATCAACCGGAACCAAACACAAAACGCTGTGCTGGTAGACCTTTGCAGCGGGCATCCAAAGCAAACGGACGCTGCCCGCTGTCTCACCGCCCGGTATGGACAGACCACACTGTCCAACCGTAAAGGCGAGCGCTCCGGTGTCCTGCTCATCAAGGAGGCGACCAAGAAGGGGTACAAGGAGGCTCAACCCGGCGATACGGTGGATTTGGGCTACGCAGGCAGCAACACCCGCCGCGGGCGCGTTGGGTGTGATATTGCCCATACGCTGGAAACCAGCTGTATTCAGGGAATTGTAGAAAACGGTGGACGCATCCGTCGTCTCATGCCCCGCGAGTGCCTGCGGCTCCAGGGTTTTGAGGAATGGCAAATTGACCGCATCCTCGCCAATCAGTCCGACGCTCAGGCCTATAAGCAGGCGGGCAACAGTGTCACCGTCAATGTAATTGAGGCGATTGCCAAGCGTATCCAGGCAGTGGACGAGGAATTGAAAACAGGTGCCGCAGCATGATCGGAATGAAGGATCAGTGCTTTGGCATTGAGGTCGAGATGACGGGACTCACTCGCGGGCAGGCTGCGCAGGCGCTGGCCAATTATTTTGGCACAGAACCTTACTATGTGGGGGGCGGATACGATAAATGGAGCGTGAAAGACCCGGATGGCAAGGTGTGGAGCATTATGAGCGATTCCAGCATTGTTACGGAAATGAAAACTGAAAGCGGGTATATGCATACCAGCAACATCGAATACCGGGTTGAGATGGTGACGCCAAAACTCACTTACGCGGAGTTACCCAGACTTCAGGAGTGTGTCCGTCAGGTGCGCCATGCTGGGGCAAAAGTCAACCACTCCTGCGGTATCCATGTTCATGTGGACGCCGCCAACCACAACCGCCAGAGTCTGAAAAACCTTCTGAGCATTATGTACTCCAAGGAGGATATCCTGTTCAAAGCACTGCAGGTAAATTCAAGCCGTGTCAGCCAATACTGCCAGAAGGTGCGGGAGCCAATGCTAAAGGAAGCACGCAAACTCTCCTCTGACGAAACAAAAAATCTCACGGCGCTGGAAAGCATCTGGTATGAAGGGAATATCTCTGACCGAGAACACTATAACTGGACGCGCTATTATGCCCTGAATCTGCACTCTGTGTTTTATAGAGGAACCGTTGAGTGGCGCTGTTTCAACTCGACGCTTCATGCCGGAAAGGTCGCGGCCTATGTGAATTTATGCCTTGCCATGTCTGCTCAAGCCATTAACCAGCGCAGCACCGTCATGCGGAAAACCTATAGTGACAACGAACTGTTCACCTTCCGTGTCTGGCTGGTGCGGCTGGGACTCAACGGTGACGAGTTCAAGAATACCCGTAATCATCTGCTGGCCAATCTGGAGGGTGATCGGGCATGGCGCTATGACAAGGATACTTATGAAGCCAATAAAAAGAAGAAAAAATCCAGAGAAATGGAGAGGTGAAGCCATTGAAGATACAGATCGAAGAAACCGTCTATGAGGGAACGGCCACGGAGATCATGGGCCGTCTGCGGGACCAGACCTTTGATCCCACAGAGTTCCCAGACATTGAGAGTTACATCTGGTTTTTACAGAGCAATGTGATCCGCACCACAGGAATGGACTGCCCGCTGCCGGATGGAGATACGGAAATGCAGGCGCAGGCCATGTTCCGCCATCTGAACAGGATCGGCGGACTCAGACTGCTGGGGGACTAAGATGGAAGAAACTCTGTATTTCGCCTACGGCAGCAATATCAATTTAGAACAGATGGAGCATCGTTGTCCAGACGCCCGGCTCGTTGGGCCGGTGACGCTGCAAAACTACGAATTGCAGTTCCGCGGCAGCGGCTTTGCCACTGTCTCTCCCAAGAAAGGCAGCGTCGTCCACGGTCTGCTATTGAAGCTCACACCGAAGTCTGAACAGGCGCTGGACCGCTACGAAGGCTATCCCCGTCACTACACCAAGGAGCAGGTATCTGTGCGGACCGCAGATGGCGCAGCCGTTTCCGTCATGGCCTACATCATGGCAGAACCAATGTGCCGCCAGCCTGCATTGCCGTCCCCATACTATTATCGCGCGATCCAGCAAGGCTTCGAGGCCAATGGCTTGCCGGTGGAATCGCTGGAGGAAGCGTGGAACAGGACCATCGACGAGGTGTGGAGCGGCAAAGTAGATAGGCCCCAAAAGAGGAATAAAGTAAAACCGAAAGGGCAGGAGCGCTGACAAGGGTGCGGCAGATGTCGTGTCGCATCCATACAGATTGTTTCGGATCAAGACAAAAGAAAAAGGCACCGTCTTATTGCTTCCAAGACGGCGCCTGCAAAAATATGTTCGTCACTGATTTATTACGGTTCGATTGATACATCAAAAATATCCGTGATCGGGATGGTACGCTGATCTGTCAGAAAAAGGACGCCGCTGACCGCGTCGATCCGCTTCACAGCGCCGTGTATCGTCTGGTAGCCCCCGCCTGCCTTTTTCGCATCCGGCACAAAGTAGGTAATGGATGCCATGGGCTTCTGGGGTAGCAGCTCCTGAAGTTTTTGGAGTGCATCATCGACACGAGCCATCTCGTACTCGTCCAGAATCACGCGGCTGTCCGTGAGTCTTCCTGTCTCCGCTATGGCAGCACTGTGGCCGGTAAGGGCTGCAAAAGGAGAAAACTGTGCGGCTCTGTCATGGAGCGACATCCGCGGATGCGTCTGCGGCTCCGGATGCGGCAGGCCGATGATATCGTCGTAATTTCTATTCACGCTTTGTGTCCTCCGATCTGACCATTCCGCTCTCTGGCGGTAGCTCCTTCCAGGTAACTCCCCCCGGAGAGGATCGCGTTCTTCCCGAATTTCTGCTTGATGCCCAGCATGGCCTCCTGAAGTTTTCTCTCGCGCTTGAGTCTCATCTTTTCTTCCTCCGCCTGCCTTTCCTGTTCAGCAACATCGTCGAACAGGCTGAACTGCGCAGGTGCTTCTATTTCACTCTGAACCGTATCCTCCCCCACGAGTCTGTTGGCGGTTATTGTCAGGCGGCGGACGGTCAGCTTCGGATCGACCTTGCTGTCATAAATGTCGAGCACCGCATCGGTAATGCAGCGGACAGAGGATGTCTTTCTCGGCAGGTTGGCTGTTCCATGGGCATGTTTTGGGATCTTCCTTCCGTAAGGGTCTGTTACCGTTTCCCCGTGGAAATTCACAGACGACACGTTTTCGATATCGTACCCAACAGTCAGCGTCACCTGGTCTGTCACCAGTTGCTTTTCTAAAAGATCCAGCGCGATAGCCTCCGCCATCTCCCGCACGACGCGCCGTGCCTTGTCGTAGTCATAGGGACATTGAAGGACCTGTCCGGAACTGATGCAGTTTGTCTCCGGCTTATAGGCTTTCACGTCGGAGATCCGGCATGGCTCCCAGCCCCAGGCGTGGTCGATCAGGAGCTCTGCATTGATGCCGAAGAGCTTATAGAGCAGCGCCTCGTTATAATAGTCCCCAGCCTTCCCGATGGAGCACCGTGCGATATCTCCCATGGTGTAGATGCCGATGGCTTCGAGTTTCTTTGCATAGCCCTTTCCGACACGCCAGAAGTCGGTCAGGGGGCGGTACGTCCAAAGCTGTCTGCGATAACTCATTTCATCCAGCTCCGCGATCCGGACGCCGCTCTCATCCGGCGCGACGTGTTTGGCCATGATGTCCATAGCGACCTTGCAAAGATAAAGGTTTGTGCCGATCCCCGCGGTCGCGGTGATCCCCGTTGTGCGCAGCACATCAAGGATCATGGTTTGTGCCAGCTCCCGCACCGTCATGTGATACGTCCCAAGATAACTGGTGGCGTCGATCATCACCTCATCGATGGAGTAGACATGGATGTCCTCCGGGGCGATGTATTTGAGGTAGACATTGTAGATCTGGGTGCTGATCTCGATATACTTTGCCATCCGGGGCGGTGCTACGACATAGTCAACAGCCAAAGCCGGGTCCGCTTTCAGATCCATGGCATCTGTGCTTTTGCCTGTAAATTGTCTTTCGGGAGCATGGCGCTGCCGCTCCGCATTGACTTCTCTGACCCGCTGCACCACTTCAAAAAGACGGGCTCTGCCGGGTATACCATAGGCTTTCAAAGAAGGAGAGACTGCAAGGCATATCGTCTTCTCGGTGCGGCTGATATCTGCCACCACAAGGTTTGTTGTCATAGGGTCAAGGCCGCGCGCCATGCACTCCACGGACGCGTAATACGACTTTAGATCAATGGCAATGCATGTTCTCTGCCTCTCGGACATCCGGCGCACCTCCTCCTTGCTTCTGACGATCAGTATACCACGCCGCGCGGAATCGAACAAGCGTTTGTGCTGAATTTTGCGGTGGAATCTTGTGGAAACCGCCGCTTCCCAAAACCGGCACTCCATGCTACAATGATGCCTGTTTGTGTGAAAGGAGTGCTGGGAGAGTGTTTTATACGACAGAGGAAGCGGCTGTTCTCTGTGGGTTTCTGGATGGGTATCTGGAACGGGACAGCGTGGATGCAGCAGTGCGGGAGAAATACGAAAAGTTCCGCCTTGGACTCGTGCAAGAGTCTCTGGGGCGGGATGATTATATCTGGGCCACCAAGGCACTGAGTTTTCTCCGTCCGCACTGGTGGCAGGACTACGAGGACCAGCGCGCGCTCGAAAACGCGCTGCTGAAAACGCAGACACTGGCATTGAAAACAAAAAACTAACCACCATACCGGCAGCGGCAGTCTCAGACTGCTGCTGCCGCTTATTTTATAAAGGAGGGAATCTTATCAGCAAAGAAACACTCAAGATCCTCGTGGTGGAGCCGATGACTCCGCCCACTGTGCAGGAGATCGACGGGAGCCTCGAATCCATGCAGAAGATCGTAGGCGGCACGATTCAGGCCGTTTATGCCTTCGATGAACCCGTTTGCATTGTCTGCAACGACGAAGGAAAGCTGCTGGGTCTTCCTATCAACCGTGCCCTGACAGATGAATTCGGAGTGCCGTATGACATTGTCTGCGGCACCTTTTTTGTAGTCGGAATTGGAGATGCGGATTTTACATCCCTGACGGAGCAGCAGATCGAAAAGTATCGGAAGAAATACGCCAATGAGATGGTGTTTTCTGTTCCTGTGCCGTCCGGAAACCATAAAAAACAATGCAATAAGGAGAAAAACGAACATGAAAGATAAGTATGTCTTAACCGCGGAGTCTGTCACTGAGGGCCACCCGGACAAGCTCTGCGACACCATTGCCGACGCCGTAGTGGATGCCTGTCTGGAGCATGACCCCGCCGCCCATGTAGCCTGTGAGGTCATGGCTACCGCAGGTAAGATCATCGCGGCTGGCGAGATCACGGCGGCGTGGCTCCCGGACATCCCTGCCGTCATCTGCCGCACCGTGCGGGAAGCAGGATATGGCGGCAGCGATTATGAGGTGGAGGTGATCACCCACGAGCAAAGTCCCGATATCGCCGGAGCGGTCAATAATGGCGCGGAGACCGGAGCAGGTGACCAGGGTATCGTGTACGGCTACGCCTGCGATGAAACGCCTGAGCTTCTTCCGCTGCCGGTAGTGCTGGCACATAAACTCACCCGCCTGCTGACCCAGGCGAGAAAGCTGCACACGATCCCCAGCTTGAAGCCGGACGGTAAGTCGCAGGTGTCTGTGGAGTATCAGTTCGGCGTTCCCAAGCGTGTCTCTGCCGTAGTGGTCTCCTGCCAGCATGAGGATGGTGTGGAGCTGGTGGAGCTCCGCCATGCGGTCATGCGCCATATTATCCAGCCCGCTTTTCAGGACTTCCCGCTGGATGCCGAAACGGAGATCCTCATCAATCCTTCCGGCAGATTTGTGGAGGGCGGCTTTGAAGCGGATACCGGACTCACGGGCCGTAAGCTGATGGTGGATACCTACGGCGGCCTCGCACCACATGGCGGCGGCGCGTTGTCCGGCAAGGACGGCACCAAGGTGGATCGCAGCGGAGCCTATATGGCCCGCTACATCGCAAAAAACATTGTGGCGGCGGGACTTGCTGAACGCTGCACCGTCAGTCTCGCCTACGCCATCGGCAGGGCGAAGCCTGTCATGGTGGAGGTGGATGCCCACGGCACTGGCAAGTACTCCGATACTGCACTGGAGCAGGCCGTTCGCGCGGTGTGTAAGCTGACACCGAACAGCATGATCGATACGCTGGGTTTGGACAAACCCATTTTCCGTAAATTCTGCAACTATGGACACTTCACCCATGCGGATGCCCCGTGGGAGCGGACGGATATGACGGAGGTGCTGGAAAGTGCCTGCCGCGCCAAGGAGACAGGGGTTTCCGCCCGCTGATAAAAAAACAGCGAGAGGGCTCGCCTCTCGCTGTCAGGTATTACTGAATGCTGTCCTTGAACGCTTTGCCGGCCTTAAAGACCGGAGCCTTGGAAGCGGCGATTTCAATGGTCGCACCGGTGGCCGGGTTTTTACCGGTGCGGGCAGCACGCTCTTTTGCCTCAAAGGTGCCGAAGCCAACCAGTTGGACCTCGTCTCCAGACTTCAGTGCAGCTTCCACGGTATCAATGAATGCACTCAGTGCGGCATCGCAGTCCTTTTTAGCAAGTCCGCTGGCCTCTGCCATAGCGGTGAGAAGTTCCGTCTTGTTCATGTTGTTTTCTCCTTTGGTTAGATAGTAGCTGAAAATAATATTTTTTATTATACCAAAAAATCACCCGGCTGACAATATAGCCGGAACAATAAGAAAAACAAGGAGTGATACCATTTCAAAAGAAAGATCAAAACCTCTTCATATTGTCAGCTGCAGCTTTGGTAAGGACAGTCTTGCCACCATTTTGCTGGCGCTGGAGCATGGGGAGCCGCTGGACGAAGCTGTTTACTGTGAGGTGATGTTTGATAAAACCATTTCAGGTGAGGTGCCGGAACACCGGGATTTTATCTATCACACCGCCATTCCAAAGCTGGAGCGGATGGGGGTGAAGGTGCGTGTTCTGCGCGCGGAGAAAACCTATGTAGACCTGTTCACAGGGACGGTCACCCGCGGCCCCAAGAAAGGGATGCTGCGGGCCTTTCCAATCTGCGGAAAGTGTTATGTCCAGCGGGACTGCAAAATCAAACCGATTTGTCGGTATCAAAAGAGCCTGCCTGCCGACACGATGCAGTATATCGGCATCGCCTACGATGAGCAAAAACGGCTGTCACGCCTGAAGAATCAACAGGTGTCCTTGCTGGCAAAATACAAGTTTACAGAGGAAGATGCGAAGCAGCTCTGCCGCAAGGCAGGGCTGCTTTCTCCTGTGTATGCGTTTACCGACCGGGGCGGCTGCTGGTTCTGTCCCAACGCCAGACGAAAAGAACTGCGACATCTCTATGACCATCACCCGGACCTCTGGGCAAGGATGCTGGAATTACAGGCGCTTCCTGGAAGGTGTCTGAAAAGTTCAACCGAACGGAATCATTCTCGGATATTGACGAACGGTTCCGTATGGAGGACGCACAAAAAAGTCCCTGTGAAAAGGCGGCATAAAGAAGGAGTTGATGAAAACGAGCAACAAAAAATATGAGATCACCGATATTGCTCATGAAACTTATCCGTTTCTCCACCGCATCCGGGCGCTGCGGGATATTGGGGAAAATGTAAAAGCTGGGGATCTGGGCGGCTTCGTGGAGGGAGAACACAATCTGGAAACAGAACTGTCTGACAGCGCATGGATCTTCGATGATGCCATTGCCTGCGGCAGCGCCTATGTGAATCAGGACTCCAGCCTGCACAATACCGCCATTGCCTGCGATCATGCCTATGTGTCCTGCGGGTCTGCTCTGTATGGACAAGCCCGTGCGGAGGATGATGCTTACCTGCGCGGGGCTGTGATGTGTGGGAATGCATACGCATCCGGTTTTGCGCAGATCATTTGCGGCCCAGACAAATTTAAACCACCGATTCTATCCGGCCACTGTAAGGTGTGCGGGAGTGTGCGGGGGAATGTAAAGGTCTGTGGGGCCGGTGCTGTTCTGCCCGGTGAAGAGATTCTCAATGATTTGAAAGACATTACTGTTCTTATCTCCGATAGTGGCCGCCGCATTCTGCGCGGCACGGTTAAAGACACCCTCAGACCCAGAAAGGAGCATGCTCCACAAAAAGAAAAATCCAAGAAGCGAGGGATGGAACGATGACTGGCTACGAACAGGAGCTCCGCAAGCTGTTCGAAAACAGCGGTTTGATAGATCGCCCGCAATTCTCCGGGCGTGTCTGTGTAGGAGAACTTGGGAAGGATCTGCGGGTACGGGCAGAGTTCCTTTCCACCTGTGTTGCAAATCAATATGACGCCATCCGCCTCACGGTGCTCAACCGCACGGAGGGGGTGGTGGATCGGACAATGCTGCGGTTCAAGGATGTCTGGGGTAAAAAGCCTGTCCCTGGCAACCCGAACTTCCGCAGCGGTGTAATGCCTCACCTGTGGGATGACCGCGGAGATGTGGACTGGTATGCCTATCATCCCTCGGCTGCGGATTACGATGCCCTCCGGCAGCCCATCGGGCAATATCTGTCCGTGTTCCGGGAACGGACGCCGGAACGGGAACAGACCGGCCCCAAGCTGGCGTTCATTTGCGCGCCGCTGCGGGGCGATGTGGAAGCCAATATTGAATTCGCACGACAGAAGGCACGGGAGGTGTTTGCGGATGGAGCTATCCCCGTTTGCCCACACCTGCTGTTCCCACCCATAGCGGACCCAAACGACCCGGAGCAGGATGCCAAGGCGCGGGAGATGTCCCTGCAACTGTTGGAATCCTGCCAGCAGCTCAATGTTTATGGGCCTGTTTGGACGGAAGGAATGTGGGATGAGATCCACCATGCCAGCAAGCTGGGAATTCCGATGATGACGGATCAGAAAACCATTGGCCGGACGCCGCCTCGGCGTTCCGGCAGGAAGGAGCGATAACGCTGGAACAGGAACGCAAAAGGCCGTCCTGCCCCCTTGTCGGGCAGAACGGCAATATTTTCAATCTCATCGGTCTTGCAAGCCGGACACTGCGGCAAAACGGCATGACAGCCGAGGCAAAAGAGATGCAAAACCGAATTATGGGCGGAGACTGCCACAGCTATGAGGAAGCGCTGGGGATCATCAGCGAGTATGTAGAGACAGAGTTATCCGGCAGCATTCCCACAAAAAACAAAAACAAGGAGGACCACACACATGAACGATAACCAGAAATGGGAGATCATTCAAGGTGACGCGCTAAAGGTGCTGAGCGGGTTCGCCCCCAACACCTTCGATGCTGTCATCACCGATCCCCCGTATGCTTCCGGAGGGCGGACACAATCCGAGAAAAACAAGTCCACCGCCAGAAAGTATTCCAGTATGGGGGAGAACGCGCCACCTCCCTTTGACGGCGATGCCAAGGACCAGCGCTCCTGGACCCGCTGGGCGGCAGAGTGGCTGTACGAGGCGAGGAAAGCAAGCAAGCTCGGTGCGCCGGTATGTATGTTCATCGACTGGCGGCAGCTGCCCGCAGCCACCGATGCCCTTCAATGGGCGGGATGGATCTGGCGGGGCACCGCTGTCTGGGATAAGGGCAACAGCCGTCCTCAGAAGGGCCGCTTCCGCCAGCAGGCGGAGTACATTGTCTGGGGTTCCAACGGAGATATGCCTATCAGCCGTCCGGTGCCCTGCCTGCCAGGGGTGTTCAAGTATGGCAATCCACAGAGCCGCATTCATCTTACGGAGAAACCCTTGCAGCTTATGCGGGACATTGTGAAGATCACGGAACCGGGCGGCCATATTCTGGACCCCTTCGCCGGTTCCGGCACCACGGTGCTGGCGGCTGTTCTGGAGGGTTATTCCGCCACCGGCATTGAGGTGACCGACACCTATGCCAAGCTGGCAAGAGAAAGAATCTGTTCAGAGCTGGAGGAAGCTGCGTGACCTGCTGCGCTGTCTGGCAAAGGGACTTGCTATAACGCTGGAAAATCGGTATAATAAAAACGATTCAGTAAGAGAGCATTGTGAGGAATTAGTTATGAATCACGCACAATATGATCAGGAAACCGGAAAGCCGTTGGATCAGTCGTATCTTGAATGCGGACTTCCCGATGATTTGCAGACTTCTATTCAGGAGATGCAAAAATCTTGGGCCATTATAGACGGCGGAAGCCGAGATCCTCATTGGGACATCTACTGGTGCAATCTAAATGCGGACATTAACTCAGCCGAAGTCGAACGGATTATTTCTCCCGAGCAGGCATGGTATTTGCGTGAAAAGTATCTTCGCATGGAAAGAGAGTGATACCTCTTGATAAATTTTACAAACCTCCCCACTCGCAATAAATTCTATGCAGGGGCAAACGGCGCAAAGCGGGCTGTAATTTATCAAGGCGAGCAGTATATGCTGAAGTTCCCCGCACAAGCCCCCAAGAATAAAGACTTGAGTTATGCCAACAGTTGCATTACTGAGTATATCGGCTGCCATATTTTCAACAGCGTTGGAATCAACGCTCAGGAAACGCTCCTTGGCATTTATGAAAAAAATGGCGTAAAAAAGATTGTTGTTGCTTGCAAGGATTTTACCTCTCCCGGAATTGTGCTGCAGGACTTTGCCTCACTGAAAAACACGGTGATCGATTCCGGTCACAGCGGGTATGGTACAGAACTGTCTGACATTATGCGGGCCATGGAGGATCAGACAGTATTCCCTCCCGCATTGTTGCAGCAGCATTTTTGGAATGTATTCATTATAGATGCGCTGATCGGGAATTGGGATCGGCACAACGGAAACTGGGGTTTTCTTTATAATACCACGACAGACGAAATTGCCATTGCCCCTGTGTATGACTGCGGGAACTGCCTGTATCCCCAGGCTGATGAGGCCATCATGCGAGACACCATAGATAAGCAGCCAGAACGAGATTTTCGCACTTTCTCAATCCCTCTTTCCAGCATTAAGGTCAATGGTAAAAAAATCAACTACTTTGATTTTATTTCCTCTTTGGAGAATGCGGATTGCAACAAAGCATTGAAGCGGATACTGCCCAAAATCAACATGGATGCAATTTTCCGTATCGTGGATGAGACTCCGTTCATTTCGGATCTGCAAAAGCAGTTCTATAAGACAATGCTGCGGACACGAAAAGAGCGCATCCTTGATTTTGCAATGGAAAAACTGCGGAAAAGGGAAAAGGCCAAAGAACTTGAGGCACGGTAATAAATAAACAAAAACGTTTTTTCAAGAGCAGGGTGTTTACAAAACACCCTGCTTTTTCTATAAGGGTGTTCACAAAACACCCTGCCACAAGGAGAGAAGTATGTCAGAAAATTTTGCAAGTTTTTATCGGAAAGCAAGCAGTGTGCGGGAGTTAGTAGGTAAAGCGCCCTTTCCTGAAAAAGCGCGGTTTCAGATCACAAAGGTGATTGAACTGCCAGCCAATCAGTACCGCCGCTACATGAACGAGCTTTTGCGGGATGTTTCCTTCATATCCCGGAACGTGACGGACATGAGGTTCGATGGGAAAACAGAAACATTTCTCTGCCTGCTCGTGACCTGCCGAGATGCGAACACCGGCCTGCTGGTGGAGTCCGAAGGTTTTGGATATGCCAGGTACGCGGCATTTATTCCTGAAAAGAGCACTCTCTCATTGGATGGTATCCCGATGGAACGCGCAAGCGAAAAGTGCCTTTGCCGGCATCCAACTCCGGAGAGATGATTTCTTTTTTTGCGAGGAAGCGGGCAGTGCCCGCACAATATTGCAATCACCAATACCGCTTGAAAATGAAGCCCCGCGCAGCGGTGCGAAAGCCAACGCCGCCGTGGGCGGCGCTGGCGCAAGCATAGCGTTTGTATGACAAACGCGCTTGCTGGGGCTCGCCCCAGTCCCCAATGCCGCCTGCGGGCGGAAAGTTTTGCGGCAAAGACCGCGGAAAGGAGCGTGAGCGAACGAACAAAGAACACATGGTGTCCGTGCGGCTCACCGAAGTGGAGCGTGAGAGGCTCCGGCAACTCTGCACCATTTCCGGCCTGCCGGTCAGCGCTGTACTGCGGCAGCTCATTTCCGGCGTGACGATCCGCCAGCGTCCACCCAAAGAACTGCATGACTTATATGCGGAGATCAACCGCATCGGTACGAATATCAACCAGATCGCCCGAAAGACCAACGCCGGTTTTGCGACGAAAGATGATATGAGAGAGCTGCTGTTTTTGATGAAAGCCATTGAACATAAAATGGCAAAGGTGGCAGATCAGTAATGGCTGTTACGAAGATCCTCGCCCGCCGCGGCGGACTATCCCAGGCCATTGCGTATGTTCTCAACGGGGATAAGACGGAAGAACAGATCCTCACGGCGGCACAGGGCTGTCTCACGTCAACAGCTTGCCATGACATGGCTGCGGTCAAACAGCGCTGGAATAAAACGGACGGTGTGCAGCTTTACCACATCATTCAATCCTTTCGCCCCGGCGAGATCACGCCGGAACTGGCACTGGAGATCTCGCAGGAATTTGTGCGGGAACACCTGCCGGGGTATCAGGCCATCATCGGTGTCCACACGGATCGGGAACACATCCACGCCCATATCGTATTCAATTCCGTCAATCAATTTACCGGCGAAAAATACCACAGTAACGCGCAAAGCTACTATCAGCAGATCCGCGGCATCTCAGACCGGCTCTGCCGGGAGCATGGCCTGTCCGTTATCATGGCGGGAGAGTCTGCCAAAGCCATCAACTATGTGGAGTGGCTGCGGCGGTCTAAGGGCCAGCCGACCTTTCGCTCCATGCTGGAATCAGATCTGCGGACGGCCATCCAGGACGCCAACGATCTCGGACACTTCTTTCTGCTCATGGAACACATGGGATATGAGATCCGCCACGGTGATCGGCTGGGTTTTCGTCTGCGGGGACAGGAGAGATTCCAGTATCCCGGCAGACGCAATACGCTGTTCACGGAGGATGGTATCCGTGCTGCTATTCAAGGAAATCTTGCGGAAATTGAAGCAGGCAGCCGTCCCACCGTGCTCTCACGGCCTAAGTATCGGCCATACCTGGCGCATCCGAAATACACCGGCTTCCTTGCCCTCTATGTGCATTATCTCTATTTGCTGGGTAAGATCGGGCAGCGGCAGTACCCGCCCCGCATGACGCCTCATCTTAGGCGGGAGGTCATGCGCTTTGAGCAATACCGCACACAGTTCGACTTTCTGCGGGAAAATGAGATCGTCACCCAGGCGGATATGGATGCCTTCCAGACCCGCACAGAGGAATCGCTGGCCAAACTCATCAAGCAGCGTACCATCCTCAATGTGCGGAAAAAGAAACGGCAAAAACTGTATACGGCTTTGGCGGATGTGGAAGCGTTGGCTCCCAGCAAAGCGCTCTATGAAGAAGGCCTGACCGGCATGGAGGCGGAATTTGAACGGTACATGGAAGCGGTGGCGCTGCTGGAGAGCAGCGGTGTTCCCAGGAAACGGCTGACGGAAGAAAAGGCGGAGATCTATGAACAGTTGGCGGAGCTGAACCGCGAGATCCGCACGGAGCGGCAAAAGCTGAAGCTCTGCCATGAGATACAAAACCAAGTACCTGTCATGGAACAGGACATTCAAAGAACAGAAGAACACCAGAAGGAGGTGCGGGAACATGAACATCGGAGGCGGTGAAGCGGCGGACCAGTTGGTGCGCATGATGCTCTCCGGCAGTGAGGTAGCTGTCCGGCTGAGCGGTTCCGGCCTTAAAAATATGCTGGCGCTGACGCTGGCATTGGCAAAGAACCATAAGACGATCTCCGGCAAAGTCAATCTCGTGAAGATGCTGAAAGAGACCCGCGACGTGCGCCGGTTCGCCATGTCTCCGGAGCAGTATCAGGCATTCAAAAAGAAGGCTGGAAAACAGAAAATCTTATTCTCTGCCATTCGGGATACGGATGGTTACGGCAAGGTGGTGGACGTCATCATGCCGGTAACGGAGATCGACAGAGCGAATATGATCTTCGAGCGCATCCATTACCTCGGTCAACCAGCGCAGGCACAGCAGCCTCCACGGGAGCAAGCCTCGTCCAAGGCCAGAGAAGCCCGTGAAAGGCAGGCTACAACCCAAGTCGAGCAGGATCAGCGCCCTCAAGAGCACACCCCTGTGACACCGCCTGTGAGCCAACGTCAGGAGGTGGAGCCAAAAAAAGGATCTCGGTCGGGACAAGACTTGCCCGCTACCGCGCCCAGCTCGACCTCGTCCAAAGACGTGCGCCGGATGACGAGTGAGGAACGCCCCTCCGTGCTGGAACGTCTGAAGGACTACAAGGCACAGTTGGATCAGCAGCAGAAGTCTGCCCCGGCCAGAACAAAAAATCGGCAAAAGAGTAAAAACGGTAAAATGAAATAAGTATTATAGATCACCCAAAGCAGTCCCATTGGCGATACACGATCCGCCGATGGGACTGCTATTTTGTTCTCCCGGAGGTGAATTGCCTGAAACAAACATCCAAGCAAAGCAACCTAATTTTGCGCCTTTTCCTCTGTATCCCGGTCATCTGGGCGGCGCTGCTCATTGCACAATCCCTTGGCGGCGGTTTGCCGGATCTGTTCTCCAACCTGACCGCCGCGCTGGAGCACCCTTTCCAGATCCAATGGACGGACAAGAGTTTGCTATCCATCCTCATCTGTACAGGCGCTTACATCATGGGACTGTGCATCTATGACGCCGAGAGCGGCAGGACAAGGGATGGCGAGGAACACGGCTCGGCCATGTGGGGCTCCCCCAGACAGGTCAACGCGCAATTTTGCCAGAAGCAAAATAAGATCCTGACCCGTCATGTGCGGCTGGGATTGGATACCCATAAGCACCGGCGATCCTTGAATGTGCTGGTCATCGGCGGCAGCGGCGCGGCCAAGACCCGCGGCTATGTGAAGCCAAACATTTTAGAGGCCAATACCAATTATGTGATCACGGACCCGAAAATGGAAGTCCTGACCGACACGGGCGGATACCTGAAAAAGAAGGGCTATGACGTCCGCGTGCTGAATCTCGTGAATTTGGAACAGTCTGACGGCTATAACCCCTTCTGCTACCTGCGGGACGAGAAAGATGCTCTGAAGCTGGTGAATACGCTGATCCAGGCGACCACGCCCAAAGGCAGTCATGAGTCCGACCCGTTCTGGACGAAGTCAGAAACAGCTCTGCTCCAAGCCATTATCCTCATGCTACACCAGGAAGCGCCGGCGTATGAACAGAACTTTTCCATGGTCATGCGCGTGCTGGAATACGCTGAAGTCCGGGAGGATGATGACGATTACATCTCACCGTTGGATCTGCTGTTTAAGGCGATGGAACATGAGCGTCCGGAAAGTGTGGCCCTGCGGCAGTATAAGGTATTCAAGCAGGCGGCGGGTGATATATGCTCTAAGTGACTTCTTAATCATGAT
>ULYD01002233.1_pt1 | contig 23878 bp, 9 predicted proteins | sample 1961831 | NCBI WGS metagenome assembly ULYD01 (sample SAMEA4835854, study PRJEB28245) | human gut metagenome | biome: gut microbiome; material: fecal sample | place: Denmark | collected 2008 | reverse complement strand
CAGCCGCACCGCCTTTCAAACCGAAACACGGACCGAGAGAAGGTTCTCTCAAAGCCACGATGTTCTTTTTCCCAATGTGGCTCAGTCCCAAAGCCAAACCTACCGAAACGGTGGTCTTGCCTATACCGGCCTTTGTGGGAGTAATGGCCGTAACCAAAATCAAATTACTGTTTTCTACTTTTTTCTCGTCAATCAGTGATTCCGGCACTTTGGCAATGTATTTCCCATAATGTTCCAATTCATCCACAGGAATCTGTACTTGGCGGGCAATGTCTTCAATCGGCTTCAATCGGCACTCGCGGGCAATTTCTATATCGCTTTTCATCTGTATTTGTAGCGTTTTCTATTTAACAATGTAGATATGAAAAGACAAAGTTAGCAAAATTCCATGGAACGACCTCACAAAAAACACAGATTAGCGCAATAGAATTTGCAAAAACATCCTTCATCCTTCAGGATAGAGCCTATCATATTCATAATGAAAATATTGAAACCTGAAAGATGTTTCAGTCATCCTTCAGCCACCTGTCATTTCAATCTCCTGAGATTGGAAAATCGTTTGGCTGAAGAAACACTTTTTTTCTCAGCCGAACGATTCAATAACGTAAGCCAAACTTTCCACTGTTCACGGTCATGAAGGGAAACTGAAAGATGACTCTTTTATCCTTCATTCCGTAACACACTATACGTCAACAGATTGCCTTTTACTCTGAAAAATGAAAGGTGTTTTCATAAACTCCGTGGAGAGGGGATAAGGCAAAAATTATTTATAACGGTCTTTCCATAAATGCAGCATCCGTTCCTGCAATTTAGCTTCCGCCGCATTCTCTTGGGCATGCCAGATTCTTTTGTTACGAATGTCGTCGGGTAAAAATTGCTGTTCCACGAAATGCCCCTGATAGTCATGTGCATACTTATAGTCCTTGCCGTACCCCAATTCTTCCATAAGTTGGGTAGGCGCATTGCGCAAGTGCAACGGTACAGGCAAATTCCCGGTTTGCCGTACGAGCTGCAAGGCATCATTGATACCCTTATAAGCCGAGTTGCTTTTCGGACTGGTTGCCAGATAGACCGTAGCCTCGGCCAAAGGGATACGCCCTTCCGGCCATCCTATCTTCATGACAGCTTCAAAAGCGGCATTGGCCAAAAGCAGTGCATTCGGATTGGCCAAACCTATGTCTTCACTGGCGGAAATGACCAGTCGCCGCGCAATAAACGAGGGGTCTTCCCCACCTTCTATCATTCGTGCCAACCAGTACAAAGCGGCGTCCGGATCGCTTCCCCGAATACTTTTGATGAAAGCCGATATGATGTCATAGTGCAATTCTCCACCCTTATCGTATGCCAACGGGTTTTGCTGAAGTCTTTCGGCTACGACGGCGTCCGTGATAACCACTTGGTCCGTTCCGTCAGCCTCTACCACCAGTTCAAGAATATTCAGCAACTTGCGGGCGTCTCCTCCGCTATACCGGAGCATGGCATCCGTCTCACGAAATTCGATATGTTTCGTTTTCAGTATGATATCTCTTTCCACAGCCTTGTGCAGCAATTCCAGCAGGTCGTCTTTCGTCAGACTTTTCAAGACATACAACTGGCAACGGGACAAAAGCGGGCGTATGACCTCGAAAGACGGATTTTCCGTCGTGGCTCCGATCAGCGTGACCGTTCCCTGCTCCACAGCGCCCAAGAGAGAGTCTTGTTGGGATTTGCTGAAACGATGGATTTCGTCAATGAAAAGAATCGGACTGGCCTGGGTAAAGAAACGGTTGTTTCGAGCCTTTTCTATCACCTCGCGGACATCCTTCACACCACTTGTTACCGCACTCAGCGTGTAAAACGGCGTTTCGAGCCTGTGGGCAATGATTTGCGCCAAAGTCGTTTTGCCGACACCCGGCGGTCCCCATAAAATAAATGAAGAAATACGGCCGGAATCTATCATCTTACGTAAAACGGCATCCGGACCGACCAAATGTTTTTGTCCGATGTAATCGTCCAGCGTTTGCGGACGTAATCTTTCTGCCAAAGGTGCTGCCATGTCAAATCCTCCTTAAAAGTCAAACTGCAATACGAATCTCACGCCGTTCTTCTTGGCATTGGGTGCGTTCAGATAATTCAACCGGCGTACGTAGTCCACACGAAGTATCTTGAAGATATTGTGAATACCCACATTCAGTTCCATATAGGGAGTATCTCCCATTACGAAACTGGTCGGTTGTCCGTTTCGTGACGGAAACTCGAACAAATTGCTTTGGCTTCCTTGTTTAAAGGGGTTGTTCTTGTCCGTCAACGTGCCGTAAAGCGTCTTGAAACCTATCACCTCACGCCATTTCAGATGTTTGAGCAAGGGTATCCGGTTGAACAGCTTGCCGCTCAAATCCCATTGCACGTCCAACGAGACGAAACGGTCGTTCATGAATTCCATGTTGTTAATCATATTGAACATGCTGCGCTGTATGATATATGAATTATTCGCCGCAGGCGTAATCAACAACGGAAACGGTACCCTGTTCCATTGCGCTCCCGCACGACCGTAAATATCAATACGCCCGTATGAGTTCAACCAGAAACGCTTTGTCACGGACAGTTCCGTGTAGTTGGAAGCATAGTCCCCTCCCAAAACATCTTTGAAGCCGGTCGTGTGCATTAACGTGTAAATAGGATAATTGTGGTTGACCGGATGACGTCTTTGTTTCGTGACTACCACCTTTTCGCCCGGCGCGTAACGCAAACTCAGTGTCGCCTCGCTTTGCGTCAGTTCCGGCACCATTTGTCCGCCCACCGTACGATAGAACAGCGTGCCTGTCGGGTTTTGAGTGATATGGCGCAATTGTGCCGTAATTCCGAAATGGTTGTCGAATTCATACACATAACGTATGTTGTATTGGCGGAAATAAGACATCTGGTCAATGGTCTGCGTCTTGAGCGACGTGAACACATTGTCTTTGTCCGTAGGCAACATGGCATCGGAAGGAGCCATTACGTCATAACGGGTAGAAATCGCTATCGAGTTTCGCGGAAACTCTTCCGGCGAATATTGTTTCTTCAAAAACGAATATTCCACTTCTCCTTCGTATTTCCATTTTTTGTCCCGTACTCCGTATGCCGCATATCCTTTCAGGAAGAGATGAGGGCTCAGATTGGCCGTGGTCTGCGCACTGGCCCGGAAACGTACCTTATCTATAAAATTGGACGAAACAACCGTGTTGACCGGCCCGAAATCCACATAATTCTTTTTTCCCGGAGGAGAAGTCTCCACGTAGTTTTCCACGAAGGCCCGTACAATCCAAATAATCCAACCGAAGCCTTTCTTGCGGGTCATATCCCGTACCATGGTGGACATGTTGGCTTCCGAACGGGTCAGGGTGTCCGTCCGGTGCTGTGTCCAAAAGTCTTCGTCTTTGATGACCGGCGTACCTTCCCTTGGCTGTTCGCGTTGGTCGAATCTCTCGCCGGGTATGGGAGAAAAGTCGAATCCGGTATAAGCCGTGGTACGCTTAATCAGCATATTATGGTATTTCTTCAATGCGCCCAGTTCTGCTATCATATTGTCTTTCACCAATATCCGCTGACCGTTGGGGAGTGTAGAAAAATCCTGTTCTATCACTAGGTTGCTGATAAAGTTCACACTCGAACGGAGCGGCAGGTTGACCAGACAACGTTTCACCTGATAAGTCCCGTCGTCCAAAACCCATAACCGTCCCGAGAATCCGAAATCCTGCGGATTCTGAGGAATGAAGCTCAATTCGATGCACTTGTCTCCTTCTACGTCCAGAGTATCCATAATGTAATATTGATAGAAAGAAATGGCGTTGGTAGAAGACAAGGGACTGGTGAAGTAACGTTCCAAAAGATTGATCGAATTATCGTAAATGTTCACGTCGGCGAAGAAACGCTGGAGGACTACGTTCACGATGTCCCCCGTGGCGAACAGTTCATTCAAGCCTTCCGAATTCGTTCCCCGGATGAAATTCCGTTCCGCCTCCGGTTGTTTCCTGTATATATGTTCCGACGAAGTCTCATTATAGGTCAGGGGGAGGATATTGGTTTGGGTCTGCGGACAGAATTCCACCTGTTTGACCAACAACGGATATTTACGTAAGAAACTGCTGTCGATAAAGTGTTGCGTGATATTGTTGAAGCCGAAAGTGATACGCTGATACTTGTCATAACGGTAATAGTCGTTTTGTTTCAAGTCGCTTTTCTCTTTGGCCGCTATCACTTTCCGCATCAATTCCACCGCAGGATTGTCTTTGCGGCTATATCGTCTCTTTTTCGGCTTTACCAGTAACTCCGACAACTCCTTGTCCAAATTCTGAAGCTTGACATTCAATGTTTTTTCCTCTCCGGCCTTTATATATACCTTATACGTCTGGTAGCCGACATAAGAAAACACAAGGGTGTCTCCTTTATCCGGTGTTTGCAAAGTGTATCTGCCTTTGTCATTGGTTGTGGTTCCCACTGTCTTTTGTTTTCCGTAGTATACGTTGACCGAAGGAATAGGTTCTCCCGTGTCGGCATCCGTCACCCGTCCCCGAATCTGTGCTTTCAAGGTATGCGGGACAAAGCACATCAAGACTAAAAACAATAATATATATCTATGATAAAGCTTCAGCAGCATGCGATTTCTTTTAAATTGAATTGCAAAATTAGTGAATAGCGAGGGATTCACATTATAAATTAAACTATTTAAAGAAATTCTACAAAGGAAGAAAGTACATTCTGCCGTGAAATATATATCTTTGTCGCAATTTATAAAAATTCATAAAAACAACGATTGAATGGAAAACGCAAAGCAACAGACAGGAGTGCCGGAAAACGCCTTCCGGGAACTCAAAAAAGGCGAGCAGTATGAACCTCTGATGTCACCGGAGCGCACGTATAAGGAAGTGACCGTGTGGTCGGTATTATGGGGCATGCTCATGGCCGTGGTCTTTTCGGCCGCATCAGCCTATTTAGGACTGAAAGTAGGACAAGTGTTCGAGGCGGCTATCCCTATCACGATTATCGCGATAGGCGTGACGGGAGCCACCCACCGGAAAGGGGCATTGGGAGAGAACGTCATCATCCAGAGCATCGGGGCATGTTCCGGTATGATTGTGGCCGGAGCCATATTCACCTTACCTGCCCTCTATATCCTGCAAGACAAATATCCGGAAATGACGGTGAACTTCATAGAAGTGTTCATCGCCTCCGTGTTGGGAGGAGTCTTGGGCATCCTTTTCCTCATCCCCTTCCGCAAGTATTTCGTGAAAGACATGCACGGCAAATATCCCTTTCCCGAAGCCACGGCCTCCACGCAAGTATTGGTTTCCGGAGAGAAAAGCGGCAATCAGGCTTTACCGCTCCTCGTGGCCGGAGTCGTAGGCGGAATTTATGATTTCATCATCGCTACCGTAGGCTGGTGGAACGAGAGCGTCACGTCACGTTGTCTGGAATGGGGGCAAGCGCTGGCGGACAAGACCAAACTTGTCTTTAAAATCAATACAGGGGCGGCCGTGCTGGGTATGGGATACATCGTGGGTTTGAAATATGCGCTCATCATTTGTTGCGGTTCCGTGGCTGTATGGTGGGTTATCGTCCCTGCCATTTCATGGTTGTTCCCCGACCTCGTCGTGAGTGCCGGAAGTTCTTCCGTTACAGCCTCCCAAGCCAGTGCCGAACAAATCTTCCAATATGCCAAAAGCATCGGTATCGGCGGTATCGCCATGGCCGGTATCATCGGCATTTTCAAAAGCCGCAAAATCATCATGGGGGCTGTGGGTCTGGCTGCACAAGAAATGAAAGGCAAGGGAAAGAGCGACACGGCCGTTCCCCGGACACAAAAGGACCTGCCGATGAAAATCATTGCTGTCGGCTCTCTCCTGACCTTGGCAGCCATCCTGTTGTTTTTCTATTTCGGGGTCATGGAAGGCAACCTGCTCTTCACGCTCACCGGAGTGCTTCTCGTAGCCGTTATCGCTTTTCTCTTCACTACGGTTGCGGCCAACGCCATTGCGATTGTCGGCAGCAACCCCGTATCCGGAATGACGCTGATGACCCTCATCCTGGCTTCCGTCATCATGGTGGCCGTCGGCCTGAAAGGTCCGGCTGGCATGGTGGCCGCACTGATTATGGGCGGAGTAGTCTGCACCGCCCTCTCCACGGCCGGAAGTTTCATCACCGACTTGAAAATCGGCTACTGGCTGGGCAGCACGCCCAAGAAACAAGAAACGTTCAAGTTTCTGGGTACCCTTGTATCAGCCGCCACCGTGGCCGGAGTCATCATGATATTGAATGACACTTACGGATTCACAAGCGGACAACTTGCCGCACCTCAAGCCAACGCCATGGCCGCTGTCATCGAACCGCTGATGAGCGGTGCGGGTGCCCCCTGGTTGCTTTACGGCATCGGCGCGGCCCTTGCCATCCTTCTCACCCTTTTCAACGTTTCGGCCCTTGCCTTCGCTTTGGGCATGTTCATTCCGCTCGAACTGAACTTGCCCTTGTTGGTCGGCGGGCTTATCAACTGGTATGTCACCACACGGAGCAGCAAAGAGCAAGTCAACAAAGAACGAGGCGAGAAAGGTACGCTCATCGCTTCCGGATTCATTGCCGGAGGAGCCTTGATGGGCGTGGTCAGTGCAGCCCTGCGTTTCGGAGGAATCTCGTTCGACTATTCCGCCTGGTGGGCTAATCCGGCCAGCGAATGGCTCTCCCTGCTGATGTATGTTCTCCTTATTATATATATGATAAAGGCGAGTATGCGCATCAAGAAATGACGGAGAAGAGAAAAAACGCCTAAAAAACAAAGGGTAACCTTTGGCAAGTCGGAGAAAAAGTGTAACTTTGCGCCGCCGTTACGAGTTAACGGCATATTTCAAACCTATATTAAAAACAAAACATTAATTATGGCAACAAAAATTAGATTGCAGCGTAACGGACGTAAGGGCTACGCCTTCTACAGCATCGTTATTGCAGACGTAAGAGCACCACGTGATGGTAAGTTTACAGAAAAGATTGGTACGTACAACCCGAACACCAATCCCGCCACTGTAGATTTGAAATTCGATCGCGCTCTTTATTGGGTGGAAGTAGGTGCACAGCCTACCGACACGGTTCGCAACATCTTGTCCAAGGAAGGTGTCTACATGATGAAACACCTCCGTGGCGGTGTGAAGAAGGGTGCTTTTGATGAAGCTGCCGCACAAGCAAAATTCGAAGCTTGGAAGAACGACAAGCAGAAAGGCTTAGAAGCATTCGAGGCCAAGAAAGCCGCTGAGAAGAAGGCTGCCGCTGAAGCACGTCTGCAAGCTGAGAAGAAAGTCAATGAAGAGATCGCTAAGAAAGTAGCAGAGAAGAAAGCTGCCGAGGCTGCTGCAAAAGCAGAGGCTGAAGCAGAAGCTCCTGCTGATGCTCCCGCAGAGGAAACTACAGAAACTCCTGCCGAAGCATAAACAACTTCTATTAAATACTTCTTTCAAACAAACAACGGGTAAGGCGTACCGCAAGGTACGCCTTATTCTTTTGTCGTCCTCCTGCCTTTCCTCTTTTGCTCCCCCTGCCCTACATTCAATGGATTGCCCCGCCGTCTCCAAACGGAAAACCATTCTGCGCCAAATGAAAAATCATTCTCAGCCAAACGATTTTTCGTCCTCAGCCAAATGATTTTCGATTCTCCGCATAAAAATGCGCAACTCATTATCAACAACTTACGAAACATCTTTTCTTCTCCGAACTATCCTGCATAGACATGAAAGAAGGGCAGCCCCACAAAAGGAGCTGCCCCTGCATATTGCGGCATGTAAAGGTTACTTCACCAATATCTTCTTGCCGTTCTGGATATACACGCCTTTCGTCACCCGGTCCACACGTATGCCTTGCAGGTTATAGATCGGACCGTCTGCTTCCACTGGCGCGATATGGATGGAGTTGACGGAAACGCCTTCGGGAGAATAATCGTCGTTATTGGTCAGGTAGGCATCGGCCACATCTATGACCCCGCCGCTCCCTGCATACAAAGCCACAATCATGATATTGGCCGTATTGACAGGCTCGCCGACGGCATCCCCACTGGTGTACTCTATTTCCTGAAGCGGTATGACCACCGTCGTGGCATCCCCGATAGGTTGGCTGTAGCAGTTGCCCCAGATGCTGTTCTGCGGATAAAGGTTGATGGCGGCGTTGACTTTCTGTACCTTATCCAACTTCAATACCAAGTATTTGTAGCCGCTCATGTCTGCACCGTTTTCATACACCCACCCCATCTGGCCGTTCACGCCGGGGAAGAAAGCACGAGCCGCTTCCCGATAGGTGCCATCGCCGAATAGCGTCGTATTGATATACTCTTCCGCCCATGGGAAGAACGTGGAGGACGCCGTGAAAGAAGCCGTCAGCGTATTCCCCATCGGGTCGGTATAGGTAGCCTTTACAGACACCCTGCCGTTCTTTCGTCCTATGACCATGCCGCTCGAAATGTCCAACACGTCCGGATCGGAGATTTCATACTTGGCTTTGGCCGCCACGTTTTCCGTATGTCCGTCCTTGAATGTCGCCGTCAGTTCCAAAGCTTTGCTCAGGCCGATCATTACTTCCATCTCCGCAGATTCTACGGAAAGTCCTTCCACGGTCAGCATGTCTTCATTGTAGCCTTCGAAATCAGGGTCGAAGTATGTGTTTTCGTCAAACTGCTCTTCCGTGGTAAACCAATCCACGTCTACATAACCGCCCAACGCTTGTGTGGCATAATTGAAAATGCCGAAACGGGCACCCACGAATATGGAAAGATTATACTGAAGCGTGGTCTCGTTGCCCAGTGGTACGTATTCCTTGTTATCCGTGCTGTAGAAGAAGCGCGTTTTACTCGTTCCGCAATCGAACTGTGCACGCAGATAAATCACGGTGTCGATGTCTACGGAGGTTTCCGTGACGGAGGCCGGAACGAAACCGTCCACCGTCTTCAACGTATCCTGCGCCCAGATGAGTTGTTTTTTTCCGTCTTTCATGTGGACTGCGATATAGGCGTACGGGTCTTGTTGTATGGTCAGACCGGCCATATCTCCTTCTTTCATGTTCTTCAAGTGCAGTGCCACCGTACCGATGGAAGGCCGCGACGTATCCAATCCGTAGGGGCTCTTCGTATTGTGGAAAGCGAATATGCGCTGCGTCAGGGTGTTACGGGCCTGCATCAGATCGTCGGTCACCGACGCAGTATACAGGCGTAGGAATCCCGGCCGCTCGAACAGGGTCCACTTCCCGTCGTCGGGGTTGTGGTTCCACTCCCATTGCATGCCTAAGGGATATTGACGGAAATTGTCATTGGTCGGGAGAATCTTCTCCGGATAGGTGGTTCCTACGTCCGGCTTGGTGTAAACCAACTGCGGCACTCCGTTCTTGGCCAAAGTAGGCCAACCGTCGGCCCATTCTACGGGATGCAAGCTCGGCAAACGGCCTATGGCCCCTTTGTCTTCCATCATCATGGTCCACCACTCACCGGTCGGTGTCTCGACCAATGCCCCCTGATGGACCGTATTGGGCGAACCGTCGATAATCTTCTCTATCAGAACTTTCTCTTCGTACGGCCCAGTTATACTCTTGGAACGGAATATCGTCTGACCGGAAGGCCAACCGCCGTAAGTGGCGTAAATATAGTAATAGTCGCCTATTTTATAGAGGTGGCAACCTTCCAATCCTTCTTTGTCCCTCAAGACGGTGGTAGACGTCCTGAAGTTGAAGTTCTTGTCCAGTTCGCAAATGTCGATATTGCCGATTCCGCAGGCTACATATACCTTGTCGTCCTCGAAAATCATGCCGGGGTCGTAATAAATCCGGTCTAACTTTTGCATTTGCCACTCTCCTTCCGGATCGGCTGTAGACAGTACGAATCCTCCGGCATCGTTTCCGTTAATCATCAGGTAAAGTTTGCCTTCATGGGCAGTCAGAGCGGCGGCCCACATACCTTGGGCATAAGAGTTCTTACCGCCGACAAGGCTGTATTTGTCCGAAGTGGAAAGTTGTTCCAACGGCTGCGCACAATACTCCCAGTTTACCAAATCATGCGATTTCAGAATCGTAGCTCCGGGAAAGAGATGCATGGTGGTCGATACCATATAATAGGTGTCGCCCAAGCGTGCCACATCCGGATCCGGGAAATCCGAAGCCAATACGGGATTGATGAACTTCTTGCCGTCCGTCGTCTGGTTGGTAGACACGTTCGTGAAATCCGGTCGTGCAAAATCCACTTTGGCATAATCGGCATACCAATCGAAAGTGGCCTTTCCGCAAGCTTCTGGATTGCCATCGAAGGCCGGAGTCACGGTGCCGTCCGCCAGATACTTGTCGATGTCGATATAACATGCCGTACCGGACAGGGTCATACTGATATTGCCATAATGATCGAGCACCGCCTTATAGGCATTTCCCCATTTGGAGGTGGTGCCGGTAGCCCATGTACCCCAGTTGGCCGGAACCCAGTTTCCATGTTCGTCATAGTGTCCTTCTCCTTCTTTCTCAGGACTCCAGTCGACTTCGGTAATGATGACGGGATTCGTTTCTACAACCGGTACCGACTTTCCAAATTCTTGGATGAACGTATCTCCGTTGGCATTTTCGTCGCTGCAATTATACCATCCCACGTAAGCGTGCACGGCATAACCTATATTGTATCCTTCGATGGGATTGTTTTTGTAGCACACGTAATTGCTCTGCCATCCCGTCCCGGGTACCCAAATGATACCGTCGAAACCATTGGCACGTATCTTGTCTACGATGGGCTGGAAGAAGTCATACGGGGCACGTGCGCTTTCCAGGCTGTCGGCATCGTAAATGTTCACCGGTTCGTTGGCCAACTCTATGGAAACCTGTCCGCTATGTTTCTTGATATTATTGTTGCTCGACACGATGTCCCACACTTTCAACAGATAATCCTGATAGTAGCCGTTCACCTTGATACCACCGGGACATACACCGGGAGGACGTACGACCACGTAAAGCCCATGGTCCAAAGCTTTTTCTATGATTTTCCAATAGAGCGTGGACAGATACGTACGAAGCCGCTTCTCGCTGAATTGCGAGATATTGGCCTCGCCCGTTTCCTCACCTGTGACAGGAAGGTTCGGGTCATTCGTCCAACAAGGGTCCAAATGAAGTCGGAACACATTGCAATAGGCCCCTTGCGTAGAGTCTGTAATAGCCGTGAAGAGCTTATCGAAATACTCGATGCAGTCTTTTTTGGTGGCATCGTTGGCCACGTCTCCCCACCGCCCGTTGTTGAAATAAGGACTCGGGGTGTCCATCACACCGTGCAACACCACTTTGTTACCGTGAGTGTCCGTCAGGTTTTTCCCGTCCACACGGATGGACGGAGGCACCTGTGCGCTTACCGAAGCCGCCATCAGCAAGAGTCCGGAAAGCATAACGTTTTTCATTTTTCGCATAATAAATCTTTTTATGAATTATCGTTTCAACACTTTCTTACCTTTTAAGATATACACTCCCGGAGTTGCCGTATCCATGTCTACGGCTCTCCCCGAAAGATCGTATGCCCCGCGGTCGTAGCGAATATAGGGGCTGGTTTTATATCCGCTGTCCTTAAAAACCTCTTCCACTCCCGTAGCCTCGGCCGACTTGCAGAGACGGACGTAGAAGACACCCCCGGCAATGCTTCCGCTTTCGGCCGTAAACTTGACGTTCAAGAATTCCTTTCCTTTTACCCACTTTTCGGGAATCTCGTATTCCACGTTGATGAATTCGTTCACTCCGCCAGTCAGTTCCACGTCGGCCAGTTTTTTCCCGTTTATCGAGATGTTGAACTTGCGTCCGCTGTCGCCGCCCCAATAACGTACAATCAGCGACATGTTTTCCGTATTCCCGTGGGTGCTCATCCGGTAGCTGAACCATCCCGACGCATCGCGGTAGTACTCGCCGTATGCCGTACCCGTGCCCGATGCCGACTGCTGCATGAAGTGGTCGTTTTCGCTTTGCTGCGTGCCGGTCACCACATAATCCACCGTGCGCGCTTCGAGTTGCATGACGGAATCTTCGCGTGCCTTCAGTTCATCTTCTATCTCTTCCCATTTTTCGCCGTCCACGTTCAGCCAATACATCATGTAGCGCGAATCGTGGATGGAATGGAACGGTTGCAATACCAAACCGCTCCACTGCGGGTCGCTGTAATATCCCTCGATGCGGAACTGTAGGGAATCGGCATTGACCGTTTTCACGGCTGCGGCCAACTCTTCGCGGTTGCCGATGAGCAGAGGAGCGGAATATAAATCCTTCTGCAGCCCGCCGGCGATGTGCCCCATACGGCTGTCATCGGCAAACAGTCCTTGCAGGTTGTCCGCGCCGGTCTTGGCTCCCAACAATACCGGCCCATATTTGAACGCGACATAATCCTCGTAATTCTGCAACGGTTCGACGCGTATCTTCATCGGTACGACCACGGTCACTTTGTCGCCGTCGCTCCAAGCACGTTCCACCGGCAGGTAGCCGAGCTTCTCCTCCGCTGCGATTTCCTCACCGTTCACCAATACCTTAAAGCCTTCCGCCCAAGAGGGATGGCGTACGAAGAGCGTAAAATGTCCGCTTCCCTCCACCGTAATTTCCGATTGCTGCTCGTAAGGATAACGCGTCGTCTGGGTCAGCTTGATGCCGCGTGCCTCCCAATTCAGCACGGAGGGAACAAAAAGATTCAGATACAGGGAATCGTTCTGCGGAGAATGGGTATAAATGATTTGGCCGTACTTGCCGTGGTCCTCCATTCCGCTGCCCACACAACACCACATGGCCTCGTTCACCTGTGAATACACCCGGTAATGTTGCGGACGCGCCGGGGTAAAGTACACATAACCTCCCGTTTCGGGATGCTGGGCGGAAAGGATATGGTTATACATCGTGCCTTCATAGAAATCCATATATTTGGAATCATGCGTATCGTTGAACAACATCTCACTTAGCTTCAGCATGTTGTAGCTGTTGCAAGTTTCCACGCCTTCGATGCTGGAAATAAAGTTGCCGTACTGGTCTTTGGCCGGAAACCATTCGTTGATGGAGTTACCTCCTACGGCAATGGTACGTCGGGTGGCCACGTCTGTCCAGAAGTAACGGGCGGCATTCAGATAGACCGGATTGCGTTTCACCTGAGAAATACGCTCGAAACCCACCACTTTCGGTACTTGGGTATTGGCATGCACGTTGTCTATCGTTTCAGATTTATGGGCAGCCATGCCGTCGAGCAACCATTTGTGAGAATACCGCTCGGCCGCGTCGAGATACTTCTCTTCCCCCGTGATATAGTAGGCATCGGCATACATCTCATTCATTCCGCCATGTTCGTTGCCCAAACACCCCTGCAACTGGTCGTCCGTAAGGTTCTCAATCAGCCCGATACCCCAGTCGCAAAGCTTGAGGAACATTTCGCGAGCCTCCTCATTTCCGTAGTATAACCATGCGTCGCGCAGTCCGGCGTACGTTTTATGTATATTATAAAAAGGTACCCATGATTTCCAATACATCGTGAAATCCCCTTGGGCGAAAGTCGTCCAGACCTCGCGGCTCTCCGGTACGCCGCCTATGTAACCGTGCATCACCGCATCATCGTCTTTATCCCATGTGTCCTGCACTTCTTTCAAGCGTTTCAGGCACCAGGCCAGTTTTTCACCCAACTGCGCTTTCACGGTCTTGTCCTGACATGAAGCATAACTCATGGCCAATGCAGAAAGGTAATGTCCGCCGATATGCCCATCCAAACCGCTACCTACACCACCGCACCAGTTTACAAACGGCTCGCCGCTTTCAGGCAGTCCTGCCTCTTTCTCGAACGGTTGCACCAGTCTCTTTTCATCGTATTGCAACAATACCGAATCATTCAGTTGCATGGCATGCAAGAAAGGTCCGTCTGTAAGCTCCACATCCTCCAGGTCGAACATCTCGGGATAAAGTGCCGACTGGCTGTGCAATGCCATGAAGGAACAAGTTGCCAAAGCCAGGCTAAATAACATTCTTTTTTTCATCTTACACATCTATACGAATTAATTTTTGTTTTTGCAAAGATGAAAAATATCGGTGACACCGTTATGCAACTGTGTCACCGATATTTTACGCCATGTCTCAAAATGCACGAAAAAGGACGGTTCCGTCATTTCTTGTCCAAGTGTTCCTTCATATAAGCTGTCGGAGACATCCCATACAAAGCCTTGAACTTGATGGAGAAGGAAGCCGCGTTCTCAAAACCGCAGGCATACATCACTTCGGTTATGTTACGGTGTCCCGAAGCTAACAAGCCGGCAGCTTTTTTGAGACGTATGTTGCGTACAAGGTCGCGCGGCCCCTGATTGGTCAGTTCCTTCATCTTGCGGTGCAGGTGCGCACGGCTGATACCAACTTCCTGTGCAATGAGTTCCACGCTTAAATAAGGATTGTTGATATTTTCATTAATCACCTGCAATACACGTTCCAATAGTTTGTCATCGGCAGACTTCGACGTGGTGACGTCTATGTTTTCTTCCGGCATCTCTTTTCCTTCCACCTTGTTACGAAGAATATCGTACGAGGCTATCAGATTGCGTATGGTATATTTCAACACTTCGATATTGAACGGTTTTTCAATGTAAGAATCCGCACCGGTGCTCAACCCTTCTATCTTGTCTTTCTCGCGTGTCTTGGCTGTAAGCAACACTACCGGTATGAAATTCACATTGATATTGGTCTTGATTTTCGCGCAAAGCGTATAACCGTCCATTTCCGGCATCATCACATCGCTCAACACTAAGCTCGGGGGAGTCCGTAAGACTTCGCTTAAAGCTTCCTTCCCATTGCTGCAAGCCACTACATAGTAATTCTTCCGCAGTTCCTCTGCCAGGTAATTGCGTATTTCATCGTCATCTTCCGCGATAACAATACGTTTGCGGTGCTTGGTCTTGTTTTCCTCGCCATTCTCTTCGGCAACGGCGGAAGCCTCTTCTTCCAGCTTCAGAATTGATTCTTCCGGTTTTTCTTCTATGGATGTTTGCAAAAGTTCTTCCGGTTTAAGATGAGCGTTGCCAAGGGGTAATACGACCTTGAACGTGCATCCCTTACCGTCCGTATTGTTGTAAACCGAAATGTCACCGTGGTGTAAGGTGACAAGTTGCTTCGTAAGGTTCAAGCCGATTCCGCTTCCGGCCACATTATAATTAGTTATATTGTCTGCCTGATAGAAGCGTTGGAAGATTTTCTCCATCTTGTCGGGCTCTATTGTCAGACCATCATCCCAGACTTCCATCGAAACCTCGTGTTCGTCCTTCTTCAGGCGTATGCCGATGTTTCCTTTGGAAGGCGTAAATTTAAAAGCGTTGGACAAGAGATTCATAATCACTTTGTCAAAATTCTTTTTATCCAACCAAACTTCTATGTTGTCTGTATCGTATTCAAAATGAAAGCGGATTTCTTTTTCACGCGCCTTGCTGTCGAACAGTTCATACACGTCTCGCACAAAATCCACAAGGTTCACAGGCTGCATCTTCATCATCATCTGTCCCTTATCTATTTTACGCAAGTCCAGAATCTGATTGACGAGAGCCAAAATACATTCCGCATTACGGCTCATCATACGGTACGACCGTTGCCTTATTTCATCGAAGTCCGTATTAATAAGGTGTTGAAGAGGTCCTACAATCAATGTCATAGGCGTACGAATCTCATGATTGAGGTTCATGAAGAATTGTAATTTCATTTCGTTCAGTTGTTCCGCATGTATATGTTCCTGCAAACGTAATCTGGCCTGTTCACGTAAACGACGACTATGAATGAATCGCATGACAAGGAACATCGTTATTAAAAAGTAAGCGATAAACGCCGGCAGGCTGGCGTACCACGGAGAGCGGACAATCACAGTAAAGACTTTGGCATCGGACTCCAGACCGTTAACGAGTGCTTTTACTCGGATTTTATAAGTTCCGGACGGCAAATGGTTCAAGGTCAGTATACCTGATGAGCCCGCCATAGCCACGTAGGGTTCGTTGTCTATGGAATACAAATATTTCACACCGTCCGGCATGTCATATCCCATGGTAGAGAAACGGAGAGAAAAAGTATTATCCTCGTGGCACAGTTCGAACAGATTGGATTCCATTACAGGACGGTTTGTTACTTTGAAAAATCCCGATTGGGTATCTACCGTCACTTTCTGGTTACCGATACGCATATCTACGAGCCAAAGGTTCGGTCGCTTCCCCACTTGACGGACAGCTTCCGGAGAGAAGAAAGTCAGTCCGTTGTTTCCTCCGAAGACCAATAAGCTATCCCATTGGCACGATGCGCGCTCACTGAATTCATTACCTTGCAGACCGTTGCTTGCATAGTAATTGACAAAGGTTTTGCGTTTCGTGTCCATCATGGAAAGTCCACCGAATGTACTCACCCACAAATTGCCATGGGCATCAAATTGCATGGATGCGATGTAATTGTCAGGCAGTCCGTCACGGGTCGTATAATGGCTTAAGGTTTTTCCGTTGCCGTCCAATAAATATATGCCTTCATGTGTTCCCACCCAAAGCCTGCCTTTAGGGTCTTCTTTAATGGTATGTACCGGCTGCTGTTGCAATACACAATTGCGACCGAAAACCGACGTGAAGCTTTCCGACTCTATATCCAAACAAGTCAAACCGTTGCTCATACCGATATAAAGCCGTTTGCCATCATGAGAAAGACAAATATCCGCGACCCACATATTCGTCAAACAATTGCTTTGGGAATCGACCACATCTTTCACACGATATTCCGTCACCTGGTGGGTTTTCAGGTTATATTTCTTCAAGCCGTCGCCCATTGTGGCTATCCACAAGTTCTGTTTTGGGTCCACCAATAGGCGGAAAACCTGTACGGCCATTCCCTTTGAAGTAAAAGGTAACTGCGAATAGTGCCCGGTCGCCTTGTCCAACCATCCCGCACCACCTTGGTAAGAACCGACCCACAAACGTCCGGAAGCATCTTCGGTGATACTGGTTATCGTTCCCGGAAGTCCGCCCTCGCCCGAAGCGTAATGCCGGACACTATTCCGGTCACGATTCAAGGCATATAAACCGTCATTATCCGTCCCGACCCATACCGTACGTTCTTTGTCCGTCGAAACCGACATGACACAACATGAACCTATAACATTATAACGATCAGACTTATAGCCCACATATTTGAAACCGTCGCTTTGGTAAGGTTGCATGAATACTCCTTTTTGGAGCAATCCCAACCAAACGTTGCCGTCACGGTCTTCCAATATGCTTGTGACCTTGGTGGATTTCAGATTGACTTGCGGATGAAAGTAGTCACAAGGATATGGCTTTTCGTCACCCTCACGGTAGGTCATGGCACCGTTCCCGTCCGTTCCCAACATGATGCGCCCGTCGGCTAAAGGATAAAGCGAGATGATGCTCAGATGCTTTGCAGAACTTATCTGCTTGAACGTAGCGGACGGGGCATCAAACGCAAACAATCCCTTGGAAGGGGAACCGACAAACAGGATGCCGTTATGGTCGCTTGCCAAGCAGCACAACCCCATAGAAGAAGCCTGATCACCTAAAAAACGTTGAACCTTTCCGTCTTTCCAGCGGTATATCCCATAATTAATCGAAGACAGCCACACTGCCCCGTCCGGAGTGTAAGTCATGCGTTCTACGCTTCCATCTCCTTCGAAAAGGGCAAGATGTTGTGCAGACTTATCCCCGGACTGCATACGGAACAGTCCGTATCCCGAGGTACTGATCCATACTTCCCCACTTTTTAAACATAAAATAGACGAAACGTAGCCGCCTGATAATGTGTCGTTGCCATTGAGAAGAGGGATGGTCTGAAATCGTCCTGTAGCGTAATCATAAGCCTGCAAGCCTTTATCCAAACCGACCAACAGACGTCCGGTAGAATCTTCCGACACACAATTCACATGCATGGAAGATATGGCACCCGAAAGCCCTGTTTTTTGGAACTTCTGAAACTCATTGCCGTCATATTGGTCCAATCCATTCCGTGTGGCAATATAAATAAAACCTTTTCGGTCCTGATAGACTTGATTCACCAAACTGCTTGACAACTGTGAATCGGAGGTAAACAATCGGCCGGACTGTCCCCATCCTTTCAATGCCCCATACCACAACGACATTAATATTATTAATAAGGTATAAACCTGATGCAAGGAATACGATTTTCTCTGATTCATGTTTCTTAGTATTAATTCTTAGGTAAAATTACATAATTCTTCCCAAAAATACAGTCTAATCTTCTGAAAAAACATAAAAAGATGTATTTTAAAGAGAGAAAAATGAGCCTTGCATCGGATAAATAAAACCTTGCGACATAAAGCAAAATTCATGAGACATAAATTAAACCCTGTTTCGTTCCAATATTATACTTTTGCTACGTCGAATTGAAATCCAATCGCGACGATTTTTATTGTTTCACATATTTAAATTATCAAACGACATGAAAAACAAGCATTGCATTACACTGCTTTTTGCGTCACTGCTCAGTACCGCTGGCGCAGTGGCTGCGTCATGGACTCCTCCTACAGTTACGGGACAAGAGCTGAAGACGGGAGAAACACAGTATGCCTATAATGTCAAGGCAAACGGGTTCCTCAACGCCAATTCGGGCAAGACGACTATTGTCGCAGACGAAGGTTTGCCTTTATTCATCACTTCCAGTACGAACGACACTTATCTCATGGGAACTACGGAAGATGAAGGGCTGACTTATACCTATGTGTATTATGAAGACAATCAAATCTCCAAAACCGGAGGAGAAGCCGGACGCACGCACTTGAATTGGAGTATTGTAGCACAGGGTGATGGTACCTATTACATTCGTCCGGACAGGAACGATGAAAACTACGGTGAAGATTACTTTCCCGAAATGTGGATGGGATGGAAAAATGACGGTACGGACATCATCTATCCTCTGATTGACGGATACGAGGAGACCTATGGCATCACATGGAAATTCGTCAACGAGACCGAATATTTCCATTTCGTCAACCTCAATGCGTTGAGCGATGCCATGACCAAGGCTCAGGAGTATGGCTTCGATATTACTGCTGCTTTGGCCGTATATAACAACACGGCCAGTACGAACGAAGAACTGGCAGCCGCCACTACGGAGTTGAAAACCAAAATCCGTGAGTATGAGATTGAACACGCCACCAACGACCACCCCGTAGACTTAAGTGACGTGCTTGTGAATCACGACTTCGAAGACGACTTCGTAGCGGCAGGCACAGAAATTACAGGATGGACACAGGAACCGGCCGGCGCATTCACTTACGATTACAGCGACGTGAACGGAGGATGGACGAACATCGGGCGTTGGGCCGGAGGCGATAGCCGTTTCACCGATGCCAAGATTCACCAAATCGTAAACGATGCCCCGAATGGAAAATACGAATTGAAAGTGTACTACACTTGTATCGACCAGGAGCCGGGCAATCCGGAATCGGATGGCAAGGACGAGAACGACTATTCCGTAACCGGTAATACCTTGTATGCCGTCACTTCCTTAGGTACCAGCGAGGTCAATCTCTCGTCAAACGACCGTTGGGGCGTAGCGCAAGCCACCCTCACGTTCTTCATCACGGACGGCAAATTGGAAGTCGGCGTAGAAATGCTGAACTCCACAGCCAACTGGTTCAGACTGGGTGACATCCAGCTTACTTATTACGGTAAGGATGCCATCAAAGACGAAATGCAGACCATCGTGGATAAAGCCAAAACCATCAACAGCGGAATGAACCAGACTTACCGCGACAATTTGGATAAAGTAATTGCCGAAGCGGAAGGATTCATTTCCGAAGGAGCCAGTGTTCCGGACATGACAGCGAAAGCCGAAGAATTGAATGCAGTTATGGGTGCCGCCATGGAAAACGTGGAAGCGTATGCCACATTGGAACGCACCTATGAAATAGGAGACAGTATCCTGAACGTATTGGAAGGCGAAGTAAATGATGACATCGAAGCCTTAGCCGCTTACATGGACGAAATAGACATCACAACTATCCTCGCCACTTATCCGTACACCACTCCGGAGTTGGGTGAAATCATCGACAAGCTGGATTTGTTGACCCAGTCGGCACAGCACTCCCTGATTACTGAAGGCACGGACGTGACGGAGTTCATCACCAACCCGTCGTTCGCCGACGGACTCAACGGCTGGACGGTTGAAGGAGACGCAACCAAGATTGTCACCGAAAACGACCTGATTGCCATGGACGGAATCGTTTGTGATGTCAGTCAGACTTTGCTCGGTATGCCGAACGGCGTATACGAACTGACGTTACAAGGCTTCCAACGTACAGACTGGAACTTTGAAAGCATGGACGAAACCTGGACTACGCAAAAGGGACAAGACAGTCTGCGTAACCAAGTACACTCTTACATCTACCTGAACGAAGGCGTACAAGCCGTGAAACACTCTTTCGACGATGGTATCAACGAAGACTTCACCGTTGAAACGGTAGGCACGGACAACTGGGACATCCGTTACGGTACGAAGTCTGGCGTCATGATGCCGAACACCACCAACGGTGCCAAACAGTACTTTGAAAAGGGATATTACAAGAACACCATCCAAGCTTTCGTCATCGACGGAAAACTCACCTTCGGTATCCGTAACGAAGGAGACCAGGGTGCACGTTGGGGATGTATCGACAATATCACCCTGCGCTACGTAGGTACGGACTTGGAGAAAGCCATCGCCCTGCTTCAAGAAAAGTTGGAAGACGTGGCTCCTTATCTCGATGAAAAGATGAACGGAGACATCAAGACCAAGATGTCTGAAGGTTATACGAAAGGACAGGAATTGGTGAACAATCCTGATGCCGACTTCGACGAAGTCATTGATGTAATCGCTGCCCTGACCCAATCGCTCGAAGGCGTGGACGAAAGTATCGAAGCCTTCAAGAAACTTGCACATGCCAACGAAGTAGCTGCTAAAGACCTGGCGTACGAAGGCGTAGCCGCTACGGAATCCGGCCAGCAGTTGCAAGCCCTCTATGACACGAACAACGCAGGTTACCAGAACGAATCTGCCGACCTGACCGTGGAGAAGATCGACGAAGTGGCTGAGCAATACCTGGAATTGGCTCTGAAAGCCAAAATCGAAAAAGGCATCAAGGCCAACGACGATCTGACGTACATCCTCACCAACCCGAGCTTTGAAGACCAATGGGGTCTGGGCGAAGGCGTGAACGGCGTGTACAACGCACCTTTCGGCTGGACATTTATGGTAGACAGCATCGTCTGCACGAAGGCCGAAGATATGAATGCTGCCGGACTGAACAACTTTACCAGTCCCGACAAGAATGTAGACTGCACTGACGGCGAGTACGGATACTGCCTCCAGACCGGCGATTTCCCCGACGTGTATATGTATCAAGAGATAGAAGGCCTGCCCGCAGGTTACTACAAGGTGACAGTGGATATGGTTGTTCCCAACAACAACTACGATTACCGTCTGGCCGGACAACGTCTGTACGTGAACGACGCTACCATGTACTATGGTTACGAGGAAGAATACGACCTCGACCTTCTGGAAACAGGCCATCCTTACGAAGTGGAGCGCACATTCGGCGGATATGACGAAGTGACTGTAGAAGAGAACGGCGAACTCGGCGACAAAGGCCCGCTCAACACCCTTGAAGTCGTGGTACACGTCGCTGCCAACGAGCCTTTGAAATTAGGTGTGCGTACCGACGGCCACTGGGAATATACCTACAAGAGAACAGAGGCTCCCGAAGGCTGGAACAACTGCGGATGGTGCAAGTTCGACAACGTACGTCTGAGCTGTGTATCCATAGACAGCGGAGAATCCATCGACGGGACCGTGGCTACAGGCAAAGTGAAGTCCCAGGAAGCCTACAGCATAGACGGTATCAAGTTGCCGGGCTTGCAGAAGGGCGTGAACATTCTGCGCCAGACCCTTGAAGACGGTACGGTCGTAACGAAGAAAGTCATCGTGAAATAACCCTATCGATGATTTCCCATGAATGGCGTGAGGGGTCGGAACACCAGTTCCGACCTCTTTTTTCGTCTGTTTGCGCCAACCCTCCCTACTTTGCGAGATAATGAAAACAACATGCGACATAAAAGAAAGTACGGAAACCCGTTTATGGCTAACTTCGCAAAAGAATTAAGACCTTCTTATTATTTACCCATTATGAACATGAATCAAAAAATATCCATGCGCGAAAAGGTAGGCTACTCGCTCGGCGACGTGGCTGCCAATCTGGTATTCCAGATGATGATGATATTCCAGTTGAAATTCTACACCGACATCTTCGGACTCGACGGCGCCGTAGCCGGTTCCGTATTGCTCATCGCCCGGGTGGTCGATGCTTTTATCGACCCGTTGGCCGGTATCCTATCCGACCGCACGCAGACCCGTTGGGGGAAATACAGGCCGTGGGTGCTCTGGACAGCCCTCCCCTTCTGCGTGTTCTACGTGCTGGCATTCTACAATCCCGGCATCGAGGACAAGACGATGGTGGCTGTTTACGCCACGGTATCCTACGTCTTGCTGATGACCATGTATTCGTTCAACAATACACCCTACTCTTCGCTCGGCGGAGTGATGACGGGCGACATCAAGGAACGCACCAGCATCACCTCCATACGTTTTGTCGGTTCCACCATCGCCCAGTTCGTGGTACAAGGGCTGACGTTGCCCCTCGTGTCCCGTTTCGGAAACGGTGACGACCGCATGGGGTGGTTCTACACCGTGAGCCTCTATGCCGCCGTGGCGTTCGTCTGCCTTGTAGTGGCCTTCTGGTCGTCGCGCGAACGTATAGCCCCTCCGCCCCAGCAAGAGATGAACATACGCCGCGACGTGAGCGACCTGTTGGGCAATGTACCCTGGCGCTCCATGTTCGTGCTGACCCTCTTCGTGTTCATCACGCTGGCCTTGTGGGGCAGTGCCATGAGCTTTTATTTCCAGAATTACGTCGACCCGTACGCCCTGAGCGCATTCCTGTGCCGCTTAGGTTTCGACACGGATGCCAGTCAGGCCTATTCCGTAGGCTTCTCCCTGTTCAACACCGTCGGAGCCGTCACTCAGTTTTTCGGCGTCATCCTGCTGAGCAACTTCTTGGCCAACCGCTACGGAAAGCGTTCCACGTTCATCGTCTGTCTTTCGTTGACGGCTTTCTTCACGGCTTTGTTCTACCTGCCGGGCGTCAGCGACATCCAGACCATCTTCCTGCTCGGTATCCTGAAAAGCCTGGCCTACGCTCCCACCGTGCCCTTGCTGTGGGCCATGATAGGCGACGTAGCCGACCATATAGAGTATGTCAACGAACGCCGGGCCACCGGTTTCTGTTTTTCCGGTGTCGTGTTCGCCCTGAAGGCCGGACTGGGTCTTGGCGGCGCTTTTGCCGGACTGCTGCTCTCCGCTTTCGGATATGTGTCCGGCGCGTCCGCCGTCCAGTCCGACACGGCCGTGGAGGGCATCCGCCTCGTATCGAGCGTAGTGCCGGCCCTGTTGTTTGCCGTCGGTGTGGCCGCCCTGTTCTTCTACCCCATCACGAAAGAATATAACGAAAAGATGCAAGACGAGCTGAGCGTACGCAGGGCCCGTCGAAACGAAAAACAATAATCCTCATGAAAAAGATCTGTATCACCGGCTTCTTGGCCATGACCTTGGCGGTTCATGCCCAAGACGGCTTGAAAGACGTTCTCGGAGAACACTTCCTCATCGGTACCAGTCTGAACCAGTGGCAGTCTGCCGGATGGGAGAAACGGGTCGTCCCCATCGTGCGGAAACACTTCAATTCCATCGTGGCCGAAAACTGCATGAAACCCGAGGCCCTGCAACCGACGGAAAGCGTATTCACGTTCAAGGCCGCCGACGAACTGATGGAGTTTGCCCGACGGAACGGACAAAGCGTCGT